>ULUO01074520.1_pt1 | contig 89458 bp, 69 predicted proteins | sample 1958611 | NCBI WGS metagenome assembly ULUO01 (sample SAMEA4835762, study PRJEB28245) | human gut metagenome | biome: gut microbiome; material: fecal sample | place: Denmark | collected 2008
CATACCAAAACTAAAACGGAACTAAACCCTGCCTTTTCTACGGTGTCAGGGTCTACGTACCGTTTTAATGTTTGCGTGAAAACTATTTGACAATTTCAGTTGGTTAAGAACATAATATAAAAGACTAATATAAATATGTGTATATTTTAGTTGTTTGGAGGACGTAATGAAAAAGAAAATTATCGTGGTAATATTTGCCGCAGTATTTTGTTGCTCGCTTGCCGCGGGGTTGACCGCCTGCAAAAAGATATCGCACGAACATACCTACGAAACCGAAGTGGTTGCCCCAAACTGTACGGAGCAGGGCTATACTTTACATACCTGCAAGGGTTGCGGTGACAGCTATAAGGATACGTACGTATCTGCACTCGGTCACAGCTATGGTGAACCCTCCTGGGCTTGGTCCGAAGATTATACAAACGCAACGGCAATGTTCACCTGTACAAACGACAGTGAACACGTTGATACCTTAACGGCAACTGTCACAGACGAGGTGACCACTCCTGCAACCTGTACAACAGACGGCGAAAAGGATTATACGGCAACCGTAACCTTCAACAACCAAACGTATACCGACGTAAAGACAGTAACGGTTAAAAAGACGGGTCACAGTATTTCAGGCAATTCATGCGTGAATTGCGGACAGCCTGCAAGCGAGGGCTTGGATATGGTTTTAATCAGTGAAGGTGAATATACCGTAAGCGGCATAGGCACTTGCACGGATACCGAAATACTAATTCCTACAACCTACAATGACTTGCCCGTTGTGTCAGTTGAAGCAAGTGCATTTCTCAATAACACCGCTATCACAAGCGTAGTTTTGCCCGATGGTATAACTTCAATCGGCGAAAAAGCGTTTAATGGTTGCGAATCGCTTACAAGCGTACTGTTTGGTAAAAACAGCCAATTGTCTTCAATCGGACCCGGGGCGTTCAACTATTGTTATTCTCTTGAAAGCATAACAATCCCCGAAAGCGTAACAAGTATCGGCTCTGATGCGTTCATCTATTGCTACGGTTTGAGGAGCGTAACGTTTGGGGAAAATAGTCAATTAACAAGTATCGGAGATGGTGCGTTCAATTGGTGCGAAAGTTTGGAAAGTATAACCATTCCTGCCAGTGTAACGTCAATCGGCGAGCGGGCGTTTGTTGAGTGCTATAGATTAGTTGAAGTGTGGAATTTATCTAAACTTAATATAACTGCAGGCTCGGAAGATAACGGTTACGTAGGATATTATGCAAAGCGTGTGGAAACTGAACCAAGTGAAAGCTATGTATATACCGATGAAAACGGATACGTAATCTATTACGACGGCAAGGTAAAGGCTTTAATTAACTACACAGGCAACGAAACCAAATTAACAATACCCGACGATATAACCGAATTAAACTGTTTTGCGCTCAGCGATTGCTACAACATTACGAGCGTAACGTTCGGGGAGAATAGTCAATTAACAAGTATCGGAGATGGGGCGTTCAATTGGTGCGAAAGTTTGGAAAGTATAACCATTCCCGACAGTGTAACAAGTATCGGAGAAGGGGCGTTCTGTTGTTGCGCCAAATTGACGAGTATAACCATTCCCGACGGGGTTAAAAGTATCGGAAATCATGCATTCGCAGAGTGTACCGCTTTGGAAAGCATAACCATTCCCGACAGCGTTTTAAGTATTGGATATTCGGCTTTTGAAGGGTGTACCGCTTTGAAAAACATAACTATTCCCGGCAGCGTTTTAAGTATTGGAGATAATGCGTTCAAAGAGTGTACCGCTTTGGAAAGCGCAATAATTTCAGAGGGTGTTAAAAGTATTGGAGATAATGCGTTCTATAATTGCACTAATTTAGTTAACGTATCGCTCCCCGATAGTTTAACAAGTATTAGTTTCAATACGTTCTATGGTTGCAACTTGCAAACATATGACGACGGTACGGCATCTTATTTAGGAAACAGCGAAAATCACTATTTAGTATTAGTAAGCGTAATTTCAAAAGAAATCACTTCTTTTACAATAGACGATAAAACGAAGTTTATCTGGAACGGTGCATTCAATGGATGCAGAAGTCTGGAAAGAGTAGATATTCCCGATAGTATTTTAGGTATCGGGCACCATGCATTCCAGGATTGTAACAGCTTAACCGCCATAAAAATTCCCTATGGCATAACAACCATTGAAGATGGAACGTTCTTCTGCTGCACTAATATGCAGACTATAACCATACCCGAAACCGTTACGTCTATCGGTCAGTCTGCATTTGAAGGGTGCAATAACTTAAAATCTATATCTATCCCGAATGGCGTTACAAGTATCGGTCAGAAAGCATTCTATGAGTGCAAGAAGTTAGAGAATATAATAATTCCTGATGGTGTAACGTTTATCAGATATGATACGTTCAATGGTTGTGAAAGTTTAGAATGGGTTTCACTTCCTGAAAGTGTTTATTATATTGACCAATTTGCATTCAAGAACTGTAGTAGTCTGAAAAGCATAATAATTCCAAGTGCTGTAACCAAAATTGATTTTGCTGCGTTTTTGCATTGTGACGCTTTGACAACCGTATATTACGGTGGTACAGAGGATAAGTGGAGTGAAATAAACATACAAGGTAACAACAGTTGCCTTAACGGTGTGAGAAAATACTATTTCTCCCAAACCGAACCTGAAAAAGACGGCTACTTCTGGCACTTCGATACGGACGGCGTAACCCCCGTAAGTTGGGGCAATGAACCCAATTACAGTTATGGGCTTGCGTATTCACTCAATTCAGATGGTAAAGGTTATACCGTTGTCGGTATGGGTGATTGTATAGATAAAGATTTAATAATACCTTCAACCCATGAAGGCTTGCCCGTAACCGCAATAGGTGAAAATGTCTTCAATGGCAATACCGATATTACGTACGTACTCATAGATAGAGCCGTAACCTCAATCGGTCAGGGGGCATTCAACCTTTGCAGCTCGCTTATAAACGTCTATTATAATGGTACTAAAGAGGAGTGGGAAACGCTTTGCTCTTCAATAGGGGTTAGCAACGATTATCTCATTGACGCAAAAGTTTACTATTTCTCCCAAACTCAACCTGAGGAGGGTTTCTTCTGGCACTTAGATACGGATGGCAAAACCCCCGTAAGCTGGGGCGTGGAAAGTGATTATAGCGTAGGGCTTAAATATTCACTCAATACAGATGAAAAAGGTTATACCGTTGTCGGTATCGGGTATTGTGAAGATACGGACCTTGTTATCCCTGCTACGTATAGGGGGTTGCCCGTAACGGCAATAGGTTCCAAAGCGTTTGAATACGTCAGGTCTTTTAAGAGTGTATCAATACCTGCAAGCGTAACAACTATCGGTGAGAAAGCATTCGCACATTGCGGTGTTACAAGCGTAACGTTTGCCACAAACAGTCAATTGACTACTGTTGATAGGTATGCGTTCTTTAGTAGTTCTTCTTTGCAAAGCATTGCTCTCCCCGACGGTGTAACGACTATAGGTGTGGCTGCGTTCAACGGTTGCAATAATATTACAAGTATATCTATTCCCGATAGCGTAACTACAATCGAAAATAGGGCATTAGACTTCGATTCGAGTGCTTTTACAGTGTACAATAACGCCAAGTATCTTGGTAATAGTACCAACCCCTATTTAGTACTTGTCGGGGCAATCGATACGTCGATAACAACTTGCAATATACACACAGATACAAAGCTTATCTATGCCTTTGCGTTTACGGATTGCACTTTGCTTACAAGCGTAACCATTCCCGACAGTGTAACCATAATCGGCAACAGTGTGTTCTATAAGTGCGATGCGCTTGAAAGCCTAATTATTGGTAGCGGCGTAACTTCAATCGGCAACGGTATAATCTATTATGAGTCTTATGACGCAAAGCTTAAAAGCGTATATTATGGCGGTTCGGCAGAAGAGTGGAATACCATTGCAATAGGTGAATATAACGGTAATTTAACAGATGCAACAAGGTATTACTACTCTGCAACTGCACCTTTAGAAGAAGGAAACTTTTGGCACTATATAGAAGATGTTCCTACAGTGTGGACGTATACAACCGTAACCTTTGATTTAAATGCCGAAGCGGACAGCGACACGTTGGAAAGTGCAAAATATTATTATAGCGCAAGCTGTACCTTGCCTACTCTTGAACGACCGGGCTATATCTTCAAGGGTTGGACTTTGGATAACTCGGTTGAAACTCCTGTAATATTCACCGACGCCGTATGGCAGATTACAGATGATACCGTAGCGTTTACTGCCGTTTGGGAAGCCGATTCGCAAATGACGGGCTTCACTTTTACGACAAAAGCGGTAGTTGTAGGCGGCGGTACTCAAAATAGCTGTACGATCACGAGATATATGGGCAGCGGAGGAGACGTTGTAATTCCGAACGGCGTAACCACAATCGGAAATGGTATATTCCAATTCAACAATTCGATTACAAGCGTAGTAATACCCGATAGCGTAACCACAATCGGCGATAATGCGTTTGATCAGTGCGAATCGCTTAAAACCGTAACGTTTGGCACAAATAGTCAATTGACTACAATCGGCGGTTCAGCGTTCAGTTTCTGCCCTATGATTGAAAGCATATCCATTTCCGACAGCGTAACCTCAATCGGCAAGTATGCGTTCTACTACTGCAATTCGCTATCAACCGTGTATTACGGCGGTACGGCGGAAGAGTGGGCTGATATCAGTATAGATAGTACAGGCAATGATAAATTAACAAGTGCAACCGTATACTACTACTCCGAAACCGAGCCTGCATTAAACGAAGATGAAACGGCATACGACGGCAACTACTGGCATTTCGTAGAAGGCGAAATCGTCATATGGGTAAAAGAGACAGTTTAATTATTTTAACCCACAAAAAGGCGGGGGAGCTGAACGCTCCCCTGCTTTGAATTTAAACAATGAAGCAGGCATACAGATGTGGCACGAAAGCGACGAGGATGCACCTCCTACGATAAGCGGCGGTACGTTTGAGATCTCAATGGGAATTGCAGGTGGAGCATTCTGTTATTATCGCTATGGTGATGATGTATGCGTTGCATTAACCCCCGATCTTACAAATTACGTAGGCGCATATAAGATGACCGCAGGCGCAAATGCGGACGGCACAAGTGCTGTTGATTATAGCGAAAGCGATATTGCTACGTATAAATACGCAAAACTCGAGTTTGTCCACATTCACGACTACGGCACGACATGGAAATCCGATGAAAACAACCATTGGAACGAGTGCGAATGCGGAGATAAAGCGAACGTCGCACCTCACGCAGACGAAAATAATGACGGCAAGTGCGATATTTGCGATTATGCAATGGGCAATGCCGACAATCCGGGCGGAGATAAAGAATCTGACAAGACCGGGCTTTCCGGTGGTGCTATCGCAGGTATTGCCGTCGGCTCTGTCGCAGTAGTCGGGTTGGGAGGATTTTCTCTCTTCTGGTTCGTTATCAAGAAAAAGAAGTTTGCCGACCTGATTGCATTGTTTAAGAAGAAATAACCGGTGCTAAACAATTACCCCTTGCCTTTCGGGGCAAGGGGAAAGCAAACTGAGATAACAACAAGAAAAAATCAATAAATGTCTTAATAACGTTTTAACGACGCATGTAATGGTTGACGGTACGTTAGCGGAATAATCAAAGACAGCAATGAGCCGCTCGGTTTCCGAGCGGCTCAAATTGTAAAATAGGGGGATGAGATGACAAAAGATAAAAATAAAATCAAATTGCTTGTTCTATGGGATATTCTGTGTAAAAACACGGACGAAAATCACGCAATGAACTCTGACGAGATACGCGAAGAGCTTGCAAAACGCGGAATCAGCGTAATGCGTAAAGTGGTTGCAACGGACATAGACGCATTAAATAAATACGGCTATGAGGTTTTATCCTATAAGAAAAAGTATTACTATTATTACGATGTAAGCCGTCCGTTTACTTCCGATTTTTACTGTGCTACAACGTGGAGACGAAAGGCGAATAAATCGGAGGGATTCCATCTCTACCCAAAAAGTATTCTCCATCTGGGCAACGGGAAGAAGATTCAATATATGAAAAAATCCGGGCAATCGCTTGCCAGGATTTCCGTTTCTTTTCGTTTTCATCGGCTTACCTTTACGCCGAAATAGTCATTATAAAGAATAATACGAACTCCGTCTTAATCTCGGTGTTCGTATTATTCCCTTGTGGCGGAGCGATGGTAACTTAAATCGAATTCCGGGTTAGAAAGGGGCTTCTATTTAGAAAAATTGTGATTTTCTACAAAAATTCTCAACGGCTATATGACTATACGTCTTCGGCATTATAGGGTTTTACTTTCAGCTCTTAACATCAAATACTATAAAAGATAATATTTCCCTCAATCTGTGATTTTTATTGATAATTTGATTTAACACTAAAGCAGGTAAAACTTCTTCATATAATGCTTTATATATAATAGAAGCATCGCCAGTTTTCTTCATAAGCTTTTGCGCTTTTTTAATTTTTCTTTCAATTAAAGAAACTTCTTTTTTACTTTTTAGCGAATTAGATATTGAAATGATAGTTATGATAATAGAAACTAATCCAAAATCTCCATAATATACCACTCAATTTTTAATAGCAATAACAAGGTTGCTACTGTAAACATTGTAAATACTGTTATCCAATAATCCAAAGTGAATAATGGACTTTTGTTTGTCTTTATCACAAAACGCCTCCTGATTAATTCGATTAATGCGATTTTCTGTTAATGACAAGTTCTATTCAAAAACTCTTCTAAACTTTCTTGCGTGTAATTTTTTTGGCCTTTTACAACATTGAAAAAGCGTTCCCTAAATTGAAACCTTCCCGAATAATCGATATTTTCAAGAAAAACAGTAATATTCTCAATACACACATTAAATTCGCTTATGAGCGCGTTCGCAACTTTTAGCAACAAATCGTTTTGTGTGCTTACCGAATGTTCTGGCATACCGTTTTCTACATTCTTAATTTTAGATTTGATTATAGCAATGTCAAAATATACACAGTCATTTAATGTCTTTTGGCCGGTATCAATAAGAAAATTATTAAAACCCTTGCGTGCTGAATATAGAGTTTGCTTTTTGGAGCAAGTTGTGTAGTCTATGCAAAAATAAGCATTCATCTGATGATTTATGTGTTGACACGAAGATTTCAACAGACCTTCGGTTGTCAATTTGTTTTTGTCATTGACCAATTCTGTTAGTATTGCCTTAACTGATAGAAAACGGGCTAACAGTTCAGTACAACAATTATACATCTCGTTTTCGGCTTGTGTTTTATTCAGAAAATATTTGTGTATTTCACAAATCAAAACAACAAGTGTACTGGTAAATACACCTCCAAATATGATTAATAAAAACTCATTGGACAACCATTTAAGATCAAAACACCCATATGAAATATTTAAGCAAATAGCGAAAGTCGCCAAAAATGAAATTCCGCTCACGATTGCTGTAAATTTTGTTACTTTTAAATTGATACTCATAGATCTCCTTTATTATCTTATAGTTGCTTCTATTCTCTTTCTTAATTTTTCGGGGATTTCATCTATGTAATCATATAAAATAGTGTTTACTTGAGCCACATCAAAATGCAACCCGCTTTTAAGTTCTTTTTTATCGCAAATATGTATAACTTCTTTCCCCAATCCTAAAGCATAACCTGCTTCATAATAAGCTCCGTTATTATGATGAGACAATTCAGCCACAACGAAGCGGCTATTACGTATTTCGTAGAGCATTTCAGGAACAATTTGATGATTATGCTCTATTTCATCCATTATACGAACACTAAAACCTTTCAATCCTTCTTTGATTTTTTCTCGAAGTTCTTTAGTTTCTTCTCCAAACTTCATAGCAACAAAAACATTTTTGTTATTCTTTTGATTTTTTTGAAGCTCTTCAACACGGGCTAACCCCTTAGGCGTAAGCTTAATGGTTGACTTATGCCCCCAAGTTAAAGAACCCGCGTATCCGCTACTCGACCAACATATATATTCATTATCTCGCAAATACATTATGTAATAATCCATTTGCTCACTATACTTTTTTTCTATGACGTCAGATTGAGTATGCGTAGGAGCATAAACAAAAAACACATCTTTTAAGTCAATATAATTATAGGTTTTACTTTGTCCGATATACTCAGTTTGACTATGCAATTGAGATAAAATTAAGTCAATTTTCTCTGCAAAGTTTTTGGGATACCAACTTTCAACCATTTCTGGTGTTAAGTTATAAACCTGAACAAATTCCTCGGTAACGTGTTTATTAAAATAGTCGCTATCACAAATAATTGGTCTAAACTCACTTGGATGATAAAACAAATAACTTTTTAAGTGTTGCACATTAAATTTATCTACTAACCGTGTTCCCAAATCTGATGTACGATGAGGATCAGGGACAAAGAAACATCCACAATTTTCACAATTGTAATGATATAAAGGGTCATTTATACTATCTGTATTTATTTTAGCACCTAATTTACCACAAATAGGGCATTTGTTACCATCGCTCAAATTTGTATTTCCCATTTATTACTCCATAGGTTTAATCATCGATTCGATGAATTGAACTTCAGATTTATCTAAATCAAATTTTTCATACAATTCGGCATCGACTTCATTTATTGTACTGCAATCATATTTTTCGTTTGCAACCTCATCAATATTCGACAGAGATTTATTCTTTATGCCATCATATACAAGGTCAATATTTGGCAAGTAATACAAAAAACTATCAGGAGTCATAAGATTTATACACTGTGCAAATTTGGACATGAAATACTTCTTGCACACGTATGCTTTTTCAAAATTGTCTGTATCAAATATGCATACCTTAGTTCTACCAAATGATTCATCTTTATCTAATATTTCAATATTCTTTGGGTTAGAAAAAGACTCGTTTGGTCTCGCGGAACCAATGACTATTTTATATCTATCGCAAACAGGTTGACGATCCAAGGTCTCAGTCTTTATGTAATACCATCTGGCAGTACCACCGGACCCCTCCTTATCATTAGTTATTACTTTTGCGTAACCTTTGGGCGACATTTTTCCTCTATCATAGCATAGCATAACTGCACTTTTGTTATGTTGAACAAAATTTGACTCGCAAACTTTTCTTATTTTACTAAAACTAAAAGAGTCTGCATGGATGCGTAGTTTGATCGCAACGCTTAATAGCTCTTTTATTACAGGAAGAATTTTGTCGCTCCTTTCAATTTCAGTGTCTTGATATATTATTTTATCGGTGGATATCTTTTTATTGAAATAATATATACCCACATCTCCTGGAATCCTTCTTACGGCATCACCAAATATAGAATCTTCATTCGGTATATGTTTTTCGCCATTTCTATTGCTTCCATTATATATCCTAAGGTAGAGTAAATTTTTATTACTTGTATTTAATTTACCGCGTTGATATTCTTTAGCCGGATAAATCATACATGTAATATCAGAAAGACGTAGAGCGTTATTTTGGAAAATCTGATAGATGTCCGTTGTGTTTTTGTTGTTTCCTTTGGTTGCTTCTTTGATTGTCATTTGATACGGCGGATTGCCGACCACTGCTTCAAATTTTATCATATCTTCTTCTCCTTCGGTGAGGGTATCTGTCAGTTTTATTGTGTCGAACGGCTTGTTCTGCGCCAGCAACGCCTTGATCTTATCGTAATCGACGTTGTTGCCATTTTTGACTTCAAGCAAGTCGGTTGCAACAAATTCTTTTGCTATGTTAGCGGTATTTAACTCTAACATTTCGTAAAGTTTTCTTGTTAATTCGTAGCAAATAGACGATTTCGGTATGGTATAGATTGCGCTAGCGATAAAGTCTTTTTCAAGACCAAGTTCGGTCATTCGTTTATGTAATGCTACTGCAAATTCGCCCGCCGTGCCCGCTATATCTAATATCTTTCCATTTGTAGTAGGAAGCGATTTTATAAACTCTTCGGGCAGAAGATTTACCATATCGTCACAGATATTTGACGGTGTTATTACGATGGCATCGCCAAGTTTCCCAAACTTGTTCACTGCAATATTTGCTCTTTCCGCAGGAGAAAGGACAGTTGCTCTTGACAAGTTATTCAAGTCTTGAATTTTATAATCTAAATCACTTAAAACAAATTTGTTAGTTTTTTGATTTAAGAGCGTTAATATCTGCTTGCTCAAACCAAGATTTTTAGCAATTCTGCCGTTTTCTGCCGTTTCTATCTTTTCAATTATATCGGAAAGAGAGATTACCGTATCTTTCGTGATAAAAGCAAAAAGCAAAATTCTCGTATAATAACTTTGTACTTTCTTTGTTAAGCTGATTTCTTGCCTACGCTTATCGTCGGCAGTTTTAGGCGTTGTATCGGTTGACGAAGTAGTATCGTCGTTATCGTTGCTTGACGGTGTTTCTGGAACATCAAGTTCGCTACCGGCGTCATCATTCTCGCCATCGTGCGCGGGAACGGACAAGCCTGATTTAGAGCCTATTTCGTTTTCAAGTTCAATAACGGCACGAATAGCGCTATCATCAAGAATACTTAAATCAACAGGGATTTCCAGTGCTTCGTCTTTTATGCCTTTATCTTTTTGGTAGTTGCTAACCGCTTCCAAAATATCGGTTGCAACAACACGCTCGATTTTATCTTTATTGATAGTGATAATGGGCGAAATTTCAAGTTCTTTTCTAATACGCTTTTCAAGTTCGCTATTTCCACCCGTATCTACGTTTGCGTTGTAGATTTTTGATTTCTTTTCTTGCATAACAAACATTCTGTTCGGATCAAAATCGACAAGCAGAGTTTGTGGTTTCATATTGAATTTAATGGTTTTACCCGTCGTTTCGTCCTTGAATGTTTTTACGTATTGGTTTTGCAAACGGAAAACGGCTTGGTCGTATTCTTGTGGAGAAGCCGTATCTTTAAGATAAAGCATTGTATCCCATTCGGGGACAGTGCTACCCGTAAGCATACGATTTACGGTTAAAGTGATGGTCTTTTTGCCGTTTTCTTCGTGTTTTGTAATAGCCGTTTTAATCTCTTTGGGCGATTTGTAGGCATTAGGTTTATCCACGCCGGAAATATTTACGATTTCGTAGTCGTTCAAATTGCGGAACTTATATTTATTTGTTTTAATAAGTTCTTCCAAAGCATCGCAAGATGCACAATAAGGTAAAACGATTACGATATGACGGCACATTTTGCCTTCTTTTAATTTATCGTAGTCCAGAAAGCCTAAAAGTTCGTCATCAGCTTTGCTTCCGTCGATAACTTCTAAAAGGTCAAGAATTTCTTTTTCGTAAATAAACTTTTTATGAGAGTTGTCGTCGGCTTTTTTGATAGATTGTGGTTTGAAAAGAGCGGAGAAAGCATATGTCGTACCTGCTTTTCTAAGTTCTTCCAAACGCTTGCGAGAAGATTCGTTAGGACGGAATGCAAAACGTACCATTTGTGGAAAACCATAGTATGGGTTGTCCCATTCTTTGCATTCATCGTCTAAAATATGCTCATTATCCCAAGCTTGTTGCTCATCAACAATGTCGGTGAATTGGTAGAAAGCAATAATATCTTCCTTTTTGAACTCGCTTCCCATTAAAATACGATAAGGTGTGCCCGACAAGTGAATAGTTATATTTGCTTTAAGGGTTTTGATTGTTTTATCCGCTTCGTCAACGTCAACGAAGTCATCGCTATCTTTCTTGTTTTTAACGTCGCTTTCGTAATTCTTGGCATTCTTTAACACTTCGCCATATTTTTCTGCACGTGCGCCGAAGTGAGTTTCGTCAACGAGAAGAAGGTCAATGTCTTGACCAAATACTTCTTGGTGTTTATCCTTAATTTGCTCGCCTTGTAAATCTTGTAGAGTAAGGAAAACAACAACCTTTTTGCCCGAATCCAATCTTTCGGTAATGGTGTGATTATTATGACTTAATGTGTCCGACGTTACAAATTCATATCCGTCAAATTTAATGTGGCTTTCAACTGTCTTTTTCCATTCAGCTTTAACGTCTGCTTTTGCAGAAACAACCACAACGAGTTTTGCACCCATTTCTACGGCACAGCACATCGAAGTAAACGATTTGCCGAAACGCATTACAGCGTACATAAGCAAGTTTTTACGTCCGTTATCTATTGCTTTACGGAACGCTTTAACTGTCTTTTCTTGGTTGGGGCGCCAATCATAATTTTCCGTTCGGGGGAAAATGGTTTCTTCAGGTCTTAACGTTTCTACACTATAAAACTGATATTTTTGAGTTTTGTTTTGATAGTCGTTTTTAATGTCCGTAATAGCATCTTCAACGTCATCTACGGTTGCACCCTTGAAAAATTCTTTTGAGTAGTAGATACCTGCGGGCAAGTCGGCAAGTTGTAGTCTTGATTTATGCTTTTCCATTTCTAAAAATTGATGCACGGAAAAATCACGAAAATAAACGCCATCTATTTTCGCTTCGCCTTCAAATATCTTTTCAAGATTAGGATAATGGCCTTCCCATTCTTTTAGTCTTACCGATACGGGACGATATGTGTCGCCAACTTTGAGATAATTAGGAATGGTATTAGTAGAAAACGCATAAATGTGCGGCTCTACACGACCTATTATAATCCCATCCAAAATTGTTTTATCTATCATACAAAATCCTCGTTTGTAGTTACTTTTTTATAAGACTGACAAATTTTACCTTTTTGTTTGTTTCCCAATCCTTGATGTAGCAATAAACACCATTGTGTTTATGCGGATTATTTGTTTTACATCCTTCGCACTCCACCTTTTGGTGTTCTTCGCCAAAAAGCGTGTAGGTCGTTTCGTCTATAATCTTGCAACTGTTAGGAACTACACATTTCAGCCCATCCATTTGCCAAATGTTCCACGAAATAATTTCGGCAATTTCCAAAAGATATTCGATAATAGGGAAATTATCGAATTTTGCAATATAGTAATCGATGAACGTGCGCAACAAGTTTTCACGTGCAAGAAGCACGTTATCCCCTTGCCAATCATAACCATACACACTTTTGTAAGCGATTTTTGCCCATTCTACCCAAGACGGTTCACTGTCCATATTCTCTGACACGACGCGAAGTTTTCTGTCAAGAAGCCCGATACGATTGGCAACTTCAATTTCTTCGCCGGAAACAGTATCATAACGGCTAACAAGATAAGGAGCTTCACCACACGTTATTTCAAGCCTGTTTTCCTTAACGTAATCTTGCCAAGTTTTTCCTTTGGGGAAAGTAATTTTATCGTAGTTAGTTTGCCACCCTTTTTCAATTTCGGTATTAAAAACACCATCACATCCAAACCATGCGTTATCAACCAAATTGTTTTGAGCATTGCAAATCCACGACGGAGTGAATACTTCGGCTTTTGTCTTGACTCGTTCGTTTTGCTCTTTCTTGGATTTTTCAACACGAGGTTTTATGATGCTTCCGTTTCGCTTAATAATCGAATAGATGCTTATATGGTCGTCTGCCTTGTAACCAAGTCCTCGAGAAGCATAATTGTCCGTCGCCCAAATAAGGTTTTTATTCGTAGTGCGGTCCAGAAGCAGTATTTCGAGCAAACGACTATCTAAACGAAATATATTATTTTCTTTTATGTCAATAGATGTCATTTGGTCTCCTCAAAATATATTTCATTACTTTTGCAAAAGTCATAAAATTTTCGTTGTAATGCATAGTTTGGTTTTCGAATACCAAGTTCCCAACGATTTAAAGTCGAAAAAGCTACCCCTATTGCATTTGCAAACTCCTGTTGGCTCATATGGACTTTTTCTCTCGCATATTTGATTTGATCTTTAAACTCCATTGTATCTCCTAAGTTTATTTTACATTTATTTTAACATTATAGCACTTTCATAAGAAAAAATCAACATGCATTAAGAACCTATTCGTTATTTATCAAGAAAAATAATATCTCCTTATAGATAAAAATATAACACACTAAATATGCCAATTTATGTCAAATATTAAAAATTTTCTATTGCTTTTTCTCCACCTGAAATCATTAATAAAACACCGATAGCACTGGGGAGCGTGCTTGTCTTGAAAAAAGATTTTAAGTCTAATTTCCCATCAGCTCCAATGCCGACATAGGATAACTCTCTTTTACCGACATCACGGCTTTAATTTGATAACTTGATATGGCTTTGATGATTATAAAATTTTTATATTCTAACCAAGTGAGAATTAGAATAATATATCTACAAAAAATCTCAAATGGCACTCTCGCGGGTGCTTGACATATACAAGCGCGGAGCAAAGCTCCGCGGTCAAGCACCCGCCAAAACAACTCACTTCAACTCAGATAAAAAGGTCAACTCAAAGCCGAACGGAACGGGGCGTTCGCCGCTAAACCGCTTTGCGAATCGCCCCGTAAAACCGCAGTCGGCATTTTTTGAGTTTTGTTCCTTTTTCGCTTCTGAGTTTTTTTTCGTTTCGTATTGTTTCGGGCGGCGTGTTTCTCACGTCGTTTTTTTTGTTTTCTCACATCACAAATTGTTTTTTTTGTCACACGGGCGTCCTTGTTCTTCTTTTTAATAAGTGGTATTTTGTCAATTCAAATTTCTTTAGCAAAAACATTTTTATACGTCATGTCATAAAGATTTTTAACTGTCGCAAAACCTGCAACAGTTGGTAGGTATTATTTTCTCGAACACAAATTATCTGAATAAAAAATTCAACATAAAGGTTTTGTCACGTTTCAAAATCTGCAACGTGAGCCATGTAAATTAAAAGCAATAGGAAAAATATTTTTCAAAGTCGCAAAGAATTTGCGAGTTTGAAGGTTACACTCAACAAAAAAACCACAAGGACGTAAAAATGCTACAAACAAACTTAAACGTAATAGCGGTCGGCGAGCCGAATTTAGATGTTTTATCCGACGGCGAAAAGAGATCTTTCTTTGAAACGCTGTTTTCGCGAATAGTCGAGATTCATAACGAAAAACAAGCCGAGACTTTTGCCATACAAAAAATCTAATAAAAGGAGGAAAAAATGAACAACCAAGATATGAAGATTTACTTCGACGGCAGTCACTACATCGGCATCCCCAAAGGAGCGTTCCCGAGCGGAAAAGGCTGTAAAAGACGAGTTGTCAAACCTATGCAACAAACGCAAAAAGAACAGACGGTTGATACACCAACCGAAACCACAAAGGAGCGTTTTGAGAAGGCATATATGGAAAGTCAATCTCTACCCAAGCGAGAACGCAAGGCTCATATAAAAGAATCGTTAAAAGACCATTTCGTTAGCAAAGAAGTACTGAATGCTTTTGTAGATGAAAACGTAGAAAGAGCAAAGACCAATGCCATAAAACGCAAAGTACGGCTTATGCGAAAGCTACGGCTTCAAGATTGGAATTTCTTTTGTACGTTTACCTACTCGGACGATCTTCACACCGAAGAATCTTTCCGCAAGAAGCTATCCAATACTCTTAAACACCTTGTGGCAAGAAACGGTTGGAAGTACGTAGGAGTTTGGGAGCGTGGAAACGATACCAACAGACTGCATTTCCACGGTATATTTCATATCCCGAAGATGATTGGAGAGCTGGAAAAAGTAAAGGATTACGATACACGCAACCACCGTATGCAAACCACATACCAAAACAGTCATTTTCTCAAGCATTTTGGTAGAAACGACTTCAAAGATATTGCTACGCAAGACGACGTTGCCGATGCGGCAAAATACATAACCAAATATATGGAAAAGTCCGGAGAGCGTTTAGTGTATGGTGGCAAATTGCCAACCTATTTCCATTCAGACATATTAGATGAAGACGTGGCTTGTCCTTACGGAGTGGACGATAGAAAAGTATTGTTATTCGACAACTTCACCTGTATGAACGAAGGCGAAATACTTGGCAAAGTAAGTAAGGAAGTCATAGAACAGTTGCCTAAGAGTAATTAAATCGTCTTTCGTATCGGGAGCGTAAACGAAAACGGCTTGTCCGTCAAGGGTAAAGTGCATTGCTTTGTGGCAACCCTTGACGTACAAGGAAGCCAACAAATATTCAAACAAAATACGAATCCGTTTCCGTTTATCTCGTTCCCGTCGAAAGACAAATACAAAGATAATAAGGAGTAAAAAACATGGAAAACACAACCAAAACAGCGGTAATATATGCACGGTATTCAAGCGACAGCCAATCGGAGCAATCCATAGAAGGACAACTGCGAGTGTGCAACGAGTATGCCAAAAACAACAATATACTCGTACTAAAAACCTACATAGACCGCGCAATGACCGGCACCAACGATAACCGCCCGGACTTTCGGCAAATGATTGAAGACAGCAAAAAACATCAATGGCAGATAGTTCTGGTTTACAAATTTGACCGATTTTCTCGCAATAAGTACGAAACAACCAAGCACAAGAAAACGTTGAAAGACAACGGCGTTAAAGTGGTATCTGCAACGGAATACATTCCGGATAGCCCCGAGGCTATTATTCTTGAAAGCATGATCGAGGGGTATGCGGAATACTATTCTGCCGAACTTTCGCAAAAGGTAAAGCGCGGAATGAACGAAACACGGCAAAAAGGCAACTTTACCGGTGGATATATAATTTACGGCTACAAAGTGGAAAACCATAAAGTTGTAATAGACGAAGAAAAAGCCGAAGTCGTGAGGTTTATCTACGAGCAGTACGCTCGCGGAGTGTACGTAAAAGATATTATTAAATCGCTTACAGAAAAAGGCATATTCAACCGTGGGAAGAAGTTTGCGAAGAATACCGTTTACAACATTCTCAAAAACGAAAAGTATTCTGGTGTATATACACACAACGGCGAAACGTTTACCAATATGTATCCGCAAATAGTGCCAACGGATTTGTTTGAAGTGGTACGGAAGAAAACGGAACAAAACAAATACGGAAGCCGTAGCGTGGAAGTTGTGTATCTTCTTCGCAATAAAATTAAGTGCGGTTATTGCGGCAGTCCAATCTCTGCGGAATGCGGAACGGCAAAAAACGGAGAAAAGATACGTTATTACAAATGCTTGGGAAGAAAGCATAAAAACGGCTGTACAAAAGCTCAGGTGCGAAAAGAAATACTTGAAAAGTACGTTTTAGACAACGTTGTAGAGCAAATGAGTAAGCCTGAGATATTAGAAAAAGCAGTCAACTATCTTTTGCAAGTGCAGGAAAACAGAATAAAGCAAAACTCGGTTGTTGCCAATCTTGTGAAAGAGAAACGACAAACCGAGAACGCAATAAACAATATTATGGACGCCATAGAGCAAGGCGGACAAAGCGCAACGGTTATGAAACGTATGCGAGAACTCGAAGCCAAACTAACGGACGTTGAAAAACAGCTGACGATAGAGAAATCTCAAACGGCGTTCAGGCTGACGAAAGAACAGATAACGGAATATTACAAATCCGCGCTGGCAAAAGAGCCGTTACTTCTAATAAACCACTTCGTAAAGGAAATTCAACTTTACGACGACAAGATGATAATAATTTACAACACACCAAAGAGCATAAACCTTGACGAGAGTCAGGGTTTTTCTTTTTACGACAAAAACGTTAGAATGCCGTATGTGATACAAAACAAAAAGTATTACGGTTTGAAAGATTTCAGGCTAATAATGCGCCTTGGATAAGTTGCAATGCTTCCGAAATTTTCTCCTTTCGGCTTTACGTTGTAGCACAGAGAAAAGCGGAAGTAAACGGCAAAAATTATTGCTGAAAACTGTTATTTTGTAAATAGAGAATTGAGATCACCACTCAATAACTATAAAAGTCAAGGAAGATTATCTCAACCTTGGCTTTATTTTTTTGTTTTTCAAAATGTATTTACTATTGACAACAACGCAATAATTTTTGCTGTTGCGTTGACTTCCGTTTTACGGATATTCAAAACGAGAACAAAAATCTTTTCCCTGTGCTACTTCCGTTTTTGCCGAAAGGCGAAGAAAACACTTCGGAGGTAAAGAAAATGAAAGAAAAGAATGGTTTTAGCGTTCTCAAAGAAGAGATTTCTCAAAACAACGTACTCGCTATGGCGGAGTTAATAGCGATGGCAGAAACACGTTTTCTCATCGGATATATGGGAAGTCCTATGCAAAAAATGCACGCGGATTTGTACGTGGATATACTGCACAAAAACGACTTAGGCTACGTTTTCAGCGATTCATACGATTTAGTCCAAGAAGGCGCGTTGTTCCTTTGCGAACATTACGGCAAACACTTGAATGACATAATGGGCTATTCAAAGAAAGGCAAGCCTATTACCATAGAAATTGCTTGCATACGCAAAATGACAAAGCTCATTAACCGCAAAACAAGCAACTACTACCGCAACGTAAGCCTTGAAGCGTTAACGCCCGCAAGTGAACCATACACAGAAATGCAAGAAGAAACGATACAAGATTACACAACCTATGACAAAATTGTAGAGAGCCTTAATTTGACGGACAATATGCGTATTGCTTTGGAATGCCGTATAAAAGGTTTGAGCTATCCTGAAATAGGCAGAGTGCTTTCAAGAGCGCAATCCACCGTGTTTGAGTACTTCATCAAAATGAGACAAAGATATATTGCAATTTACGGGTAAACAGAGTTTGTATCCCCAACGCTAGTTCAAAAGGGATACGAACTTTTGAACCCCTGTTTTTGCGCGATTTAATTGCGAAAAATGCCACAAAACCGACAATATATTGCACTTTTGCAAATAAAAAAACCTAAACCAAACTTTTTGGGTTCGATTTAGGTTTTGCTTGGCGGAGAGAAAGGGATTCGAACCCTTGCGCCAGTTTCCTGACGACCGCATTTCGAGTGCGGCTCGTTATGACCTCTTCGATATCTCTCCAATCTGATTACGTCGGGGAAATGCCCAACGTGTGTAATATACAACATTTCGCCGGATTTGGCAACCATATTGCGGCAATTTTGCAAAAATCCTTTAATTAAGGCAAAGGCAAAAATAATAAGGTGTAGAACAATTATTATATTGTAATAAAACTTGTTTTGTGCTAACATTATTATATTAAGAGGAGGGAATATGAGGAACTCACGTTGCTATTATTCGGCAGATCTTTTTCAATTTTTACACGAAAATCCACAAACGATACTTGGTATAATTTGCGAAAACGATAGTTTTTCTGAAACAACGCTTTTGCAGAAGAATACATGGTCAGAAGAGATAAATATTTTACAGAAAGAATTTGCGCGTTTTGATGAAGGGCGTATTATATTTGAATATACTATACCGAGGATTTGCAAGAGAGTGGATGTTGTTTTTTTGCATAAAAATGTTGTATATTTGCTTGAATTTAAGTGCGGAGAGACCGAGTATAAAAAAGGCGCAAATGAACAGGTGTTGGACTATGCACTTGATTTGCAAAATTTTCAAAAAGAAAGCCATGACAAAATAATTATCCCTATTGTTGTTGCAACAGAAGCAAAAACGATTGAAAACTCTTTCATAGTAAAAGGTAATATAGCAGAGCCGCTCTTTTGTAATAGAGGCAATATCGGGGAAACTATAGCGTTAATAGATGAAAAAATTTGTTGCAACAGTTTCAATTACGAGCAGTGGGAAAACTCGGAATATCTTCCTACACCTACAATAATCGAGGCAGCGCAGGCGTTATATAATGGGCATAAAGTTGAAGAAATAACCAGAAGTGACGCAGATGCAAAAAATCTGAGCGAAACAACGCGTGCAATTGATGAAATAATCGCATATAGCAAGAATAACAAAAGAAAATCCATATGTTTTGTGACGGGTGTACCCGGTGCAGGAAAAACATTGGTAGGGCTTAATCTTGCCATTGAACATGCAAATGCACGACAAGGGGAACATGCGGTGTTTTTATCAGGTAACCAACCCCTGGTCAGTGTTTTGCAAGAAGCGTTGGCGCGTGATAAGGTAAAACAAGCAAGCGAGGAAGGAGAAAAAATCTCAAAAAGAGAAGCATTACGAGAAACAAGTGCCTTTATTCAAATCATACATAAATATAGGGATAGTTTTGTTGGAAATGATGATGTTCCTCCTGAAAGGATTGCTATTTTTGACGAGGCGCAACGGGCGTGGACAAAAGAAATGATTTCAAAATTCATGAAAACCAAAAAGGGTGTCTTGGATTTTGATTATAGTGAGCCAGAATTTTTAATAAGTACATTAGACAGGCATAATGATTGGGCGGTTGTTATTTGTTTGGTCGGTGGCGGACAAGAGATAAACACAGGAGAAGCAGGTCTTCCTGAGTGGTTTGACTCATTGAGAAAGTCTTTTTCAGAATGGGATGTTTTTGTTTCGCCACAATTAAACGATACGGAATACACAAGAGGAAGAAAATGGGCGGAAATGATCGAAGACTTAAACATCAATCAGGATGTAAATTTGCATTTAGCGTCATCAATACGGTCGTTTAGGACGCCAGAAGTATCCGCATTTGTAAAAGCTATTCTTGACAATGATTTACAAACAGCGCAATTATTATATCAGAAAATAAAAAACAAATATCCCATTCTTTTAACAAGGGATTTAGAAGAGGCAAAGACATGGGTAAAAAATCAATGCAGAGGAACAACGAGATATGGTTTAGTGGCAAGTAGCGGTGCATTGAGATTAAAACCAGAAGGTATATATGTTAAAAATGATATTGATGTTGAAAACTGGTTTTTGAATGACAAAGATGACGTTAGGTCAAGCTATTATTTGGAAGATGTTGTAACAGAATTTCAAATTCAGGGGTTGGAGCTTGATTATACAATAGTTGCATGGGATGCCGATTTTAGGTATATAAATGGCTGGACATACAACAAATTTAGCGGCACAAAATGGCAAAATATAAACTCAGATGATAACAAAAATTATCTTAAAAACGCTTATCGTGTTTTACTAACAAGGGCAAGACAAGGCATGGCTATTTTCATTCCAAATGGAGATGATAGCGACGAAACAAGATTACGCAAGTTTTATAATGGAACATACAATTATTTGAAGAATATAATGGATAATTAAGAAAGTTTTTACAGGTCGGACGAGGAAAAAAGTCCGACTTTTTTTGTCATAAGGAAGCGAAGGGCGCGGAGAGCGCCGACGGCGTAAACGTCCTTGCAACAGGCTTCGTGGGTGAGAGTCAGGGTTTCGTAATTGCCGAAAAACGAGATTTCGTGTTTACCGACTGCTGTGCCGCCGCGGATCGAATTTATCGAAACGTCCGGCGTGTTTTCGTCAACGCAAGACGACTTTATAACGTCCGCGAGCATTTTGGCTGTGCCGGACGGGGCGTCGAGTTTTTTCTTGTGGTGGATTTCCGTGACGTTGACGTCGAAGCCGTCAAGTAGTGACGCCGCGAGCGCGACAAGGCGCGACAAAACGTACACGCCGTGGCTTAAATTCGCCGTCTTGAAAACGGCTACTTTTTTGGCGGCAGCCGCGATTTTTTCGTTTTGGATTTCGGAGTGTCCCGTCGTTGCGACAAGGAGTTTCGTATTGTTTTTTACACAAAAATCAAGCACGTAGTCAAGGGCGGCGGGCGTTGAAAAATCGACCACTGCGTCCGCGGAAACGGCAACGTTTTTAATGTTTTTATACAGCGGAAAACCCGTTGAAATTCCCGTGCGGTTTACGTCGACGCCGGCAACGATATTTACGTCCGTCGTTTCTTTTGCAACCTTTTGAAACGTTGTGCCGAGCCTGCCGCACGCGCCGTTTAATATGACGTTTATCATACTTTAACTTAAAAAATTGTCAATTAAAACGTCTAATTTGTCGGAATTCGCTTTTGACATTTTCGTGAGCGGCAAGCGCAGAATATTCTTGCAAAGCCCGAATTTATTGAGCGCGTATTTTATGGGGATGGGGTTGACTTCCGAAAATAATCCGTGTATCAGTGGGTTGAGTTTCAACTGCATTGTCGCCGCTTTATCGTAGTTGCCGAGAAGGGCGGCTTTTGTCATCGCGGACACGAATTTCGGGAACAGATTCGCCGCGACGGAGATAACGCCCGATGCCCCCATACACATTGCTGGGACGGTAAGGTTGTCGTCGCCCGAAAAGACGTCCGCGTCGCCCGACAGCATTATCGTGTCGGACATTTGCGAAAGATCCCCCGCCGCTTCTTTGATGGCGACGACGTTTTTAATTTTTGCAAGTTTTCGGAAAGTTTCCGGCAGAACGTTGACGCCGGTGCGCGCCGGAACGTTGTAAACGATAACGGGTTTATCGACGGAATTTGCGATTTCCGAGTAATGCGCGACAAGTCCGCTTTGCGTGCATTTGTTGTAAAACGGCGTAACGACAAGCAGGGCGTCCGCGCCGAGCGACGAGAAAAGTCTGCTAAGTCGCACAGCCGATTTCGTGTCGTTCGAGCCGCTGCCGACGATGACGGGAACGCGCCCGTCCGCGGCTTTTACCGAAAACTTCACGACGTCGATTTTTTCGTCTTCCGACATTGTTGCGGCTTCGCCCGTGGTGCCGAGTATAACAAGAGCGCCCACGTCGTTTTCAATCTGAAAATCGATGAGGCGCCCGAGAGAATCGTAATCGACGCCCGAATCGGAAAACGGGGTAACAAGCGCGGTAGCGCAGCCTTTGAAAATTGACATTTTCGCCTTGACCTTCTTAAAAGATTATTACCGATTCGGGTTATTAAACTTTTGTGAAATCGTGAATTAAACGAGATTTTCCTTTATAAGCAATTCGGCAATCTGAACCGTGTTGGTTGCGGCGCCTTTTCTTATGTTATCGGCGACGCACCAGATATTGACGCCGCTGTCGACGCTGTCGTCGATGCGGATACGACCGACGTAAACGGGGTCGGTATTTTCGATATCGACGGGCATCGGGTACTTGCAGTTTTCTATATCGTCGATGACGACGAGTCCCGGGGCGTTTTCAAGGCATTCGAACACGCCTTTAAGGTCGCAAGGTTTCTCAAACTCGATATTTATGCTTTCGGAATGGCCGTGGAAAACGGGGACGCGGACGGTGGTTGCGGTAATTCGCATATCGGGCGCGTGCAGAATTTTGCGCGTTTCGTTGACCATTTTCATTTCTTCTTTGGTGTAGTGGTTGTCGCAGAACACGTCGATTTGCGGCAGGCAGTTTGCGAAGATCTGGTGATTGAACTTTTTGGGCGGGACGCCGTTTATGCCGTCTTTAAGGTCGTTGTAGCCCTGAACGCCCGCGCCGGACACCGCCTGATAGGTGCTGTAAACCACTCTTTTAATAGTATATTTGTCGTGCAGGGGTTTTAATGCCACCATAGCCTGAATCGTGCTGCAATTCGGGTTGGCGATGATGCCTTTGTTCCACCTGACGTCTTCGGGGTTGACCTCGGGCACGACAAGGGGAACGTTCTCGTCCATACGCCAGCAGCTGCTGTTGTCGACGACGGTTGCGCCGATACTTGCAAAAATCGGGGCGAATTCCCTTGAAACGCTTGCGCCCGCGGAAAACAACGCGATGTCGATTTTTTTATCGACGACGTTTTCTTTCGTAAGTTCGATAACGGTGTGCGGTTTTCCCATGAAATCGATCACCTTACCGGCGCTTTTCGCGCTTGCGTAAAGATAATAGTTTTCGACGGGAAGGTTTCTTTCCGCTAAAACTTCCAGGAATTTATTGCCGACCATACCCGTTGCGCCGACAACCGCCACGTTATATTTTTTCATAGATACCTCCAAAATCGGAAAGGTTCGAATAACCTCTTTAATAGTTTAATATGGTAACACACGAAAGAGACTTTGTCAAATGCTGATATATACATAGTATTATTTTTCGTCGATTCGTGTCAAAAGCCGACAAAACTCCGCAATAAATTCTTGATATATTTCTTTTTATAGTGTAAAATAGAAAGACAGCAAATGTCGGAGCAAAAAATGAACAAAACTAATAAAACGAACAATAAAAACAAAAAGGAAGAATTAAGCCCTTTGTATAAAAAACTTTCGCTCGGGCCCGAAATTCGCGCGGAAGAACCGAAGGGAGTATATCCCAAGGGCCGCGTGAAACAGGTTTTTGCGGTGATGAGCGGCGAAATGAACTCGCTCATGAGAGTGAACGCGTGGTTTTTGCTGTTTGCGATCCCGCTCTTTTTCGTGCTTTATTGGTGCAGTAATTATTTCACGAGCCTTGCGACGTCGAAGTTCGATTTTATGGGCAACGTCGGCATGGCGTTCCCGGGCGGGGCGGACACCCTGCAACAGGCGCAGATTGCCGTATACGACGCGTGGCAGATCGTGTTTTATCTGCTTGTCCCCGCAATCACGATTACGTTTATCGGTATGGCGGGCGCGTTCAACTGTCTGAAAGCCTTCATGTGGGGCGAAAAGGTTGAAAAAATCACGAAAACCTTCTTCAAAGGCGTCAAAAAATATTGGTGGAAATACCTTATCGTTATGCTTGTCGATTCGCTTCTCGTGCTTGCGCTCGGCAGCGCGTTCGTGTTCTTCCTGAAATTGAAGGTGATGGGTGCGCTCAACGCCGGACACTGGGTGATGATAATCGTCGTGTGTCTTGTTGAGTTTTTGCTGCTTTACGTCAACATGCAACTTCTGCCGATGATTGCGGAAGTCGACTTGCCTTTCCTAAAACAGGTCAAAAACTCAATCCTTTTCAGCGTGAAACTTGCGCCGATAGGTCTGCCGTTGTTCCTTGTATGCCTTGTGCCGATTGCGTTGTTCTTTGTCAAGAGCAGCTTCTTCTCGATAATCTGGCTTGTCGTGATGATGATGTTCGGCACGACTTTGTACGGGCTTACGTTCACGGCGTTTTCGCAATGGGCGCTCGATAACGTGCTTACCCCGCTTTATATGATGACGCAGCAAAAACCGTCGTCGAAGAAAGATAAAAAGGCAAAACAAAATGCGGTCACGGCATCCGTAACGGCGGAAAGCGAAAAACCTGTCGCAAACGCAAACGGCACTCCCGCGGAAAACCGGAACGGAAAAAAGGCAAAAGGCGGGAAAAAATAATTGTACGAGATACTTGCAAAGTATTATGACGATCTGATGGGCGACTTTGACTACGACGCGTACGAAAAGTTCGTCCTTGAAAATCTGAAAGACGTTTGGGGCGGGTTCGGATACGATCTGGCGTCCGGCAGCGGCGAAATGGCAATCCGCCTTAAACGCAACGGGTTCAAGGTCGTCGGCGGCGACGTTTCGTCCGAAATGCTTGAAAAAGCGACCGAAAAAGCAAGAAAAGCACGCCTTGACGTGCCGTTTGTTTTTTCCGACCTGAACGATTTACACCTTGAAAAAAAGTGCGATTTCGTAACGGCTGTCTGCGACGGATTCAATTACGTCAAGGGGAAAAACCTGGCGGCGGCGTTTAATGAGATTTACTCCGCGTTGAACGACGGCGGTATTTTTATTTTTGACGTGAGTTCCGCAAATAAACTTGAAAACGTGCTCGGAAACAACCTTTTTTATGAGGACGACGAAAACCTGACGTACCTTTGGCAAAACACGAAAAAGGGCGAAAAAATAAAAATGGATCTGACCTTTTTCGAGCGGGACGGCGACGTGTATCGCCGCTTTGACGAAAGCGAATCGCAATATATACACAAAACGAAAGACGTCGAATCCGCATTGACGGCGGCGGGCTTTTCTTATCGGTTTTTTAACGAAAAATTCAAAAAATTTACGGAGCGTTGCAACAGACTTATCGTCGTTGCGAAAAAATAATGGACGTTATAAAAAGATTTATGCTGTTCGACAAGACGATTCTCGTCAGCGTGATTTCCGCAAAGGAACTTGTCGACAAAGCGATAAAAATTCACTCTCTTTCCCGTACCGCGGCGGCTGCGCTCGGCAGGACGCTTATCGTCGGCGCGTATATGGGGACGGAACTTAAAGACGACAAACAAAAATTGTCGATTACGATTAACGGCGGCGGCCCGCTTGGAAGAATCGTCGTGCTGTCCGATTACGGCGCGAAGGTCAGGGGCTACGTCGAAAACCCCGCGGTCGAACTTCCGCTGAACGGAAAAGGGAAACTCGACGTGGGCGGCGGCGTCGGCAAAAACGGCTATATCAGCGTCATAAAAGACCTTGGACTGAAAGAACCGTATTCGGGAAGATGCCCGATTGTCGACGGGGAAATCGCAAACGATTTTGCGTATTATTTCACGGTGTCCGAACAACAGCCGTCGGCGGTGGCGCTCGGCGTGCTTGCGGCGGATAACGAGTGCGTGTCGGCGGGCGGAATATTCGTAAGCGCGCTTCCCGGGGCGGACGACAACGCAATCACGGTGATGGAAGATATATTGATGAATTTCACGCGCGTCAGCGACCTGTTCAAGGAAATGACGCCCGAAGATATTATCGACAGGTACTTTTCGCATTTCGATATTTTTTATCTTCCCGACGTGTATCCGACGTACGAATGCACGTGCAATAGGGCGCGGCTTGAACAAGTCGTCGTGTCTTTGGGGCGCGACGAGTCGTACGACATTCTGCATGAAAACGGGAAGTTGGAGCTTACTTGTCAATTCTGCAACAAAAAGTACGTTTTCACCAAAAACGACGTTGATACGTTGTTTTCAAAGGCTTAAAACCGTTATTTTGTACTATGGCAAAAGTTATTAAGTTTGACGACACAATCGAATATAAGATAGACCGCGCAAACGATCTTTACGCCGACGAGAACTTCGCCGACGCACTTACCTTATTGTTTGAAGTCGTTAAACGCGACGAAAAAAACAAGGACGCGCTCATTCTCATCGGACGGATTTACGCCGATATGAACGCCTTCAACGAAAGCAACGTCGCATATATGACCGCCTATGCAAAAACAAAGTCGAAGGACGCGATCAAGGGCATTATCTCGAACGCGCTCGTTAACGGCAAGTTCCGCCTTGCAAAATACTACAAGGATACTTACGGCGTCGATTACGACTTTTCGGAGTTTCTGACGGTGCAGACCGAAGACGGCGAAACCCTTTTCCCCGACGACGAAGAAGAGCGGGAGTTTGAACGGCACCTCAGGCTTGTCGTATCGAGAAAGGAAAAGGGCGGCGAAAACCTTGTCAAAGAAAAAGACCTGAAAAATCTGAAAAACCTTACGATAAACGATCTGGAAGGGCTTGGCGGGAATCCCGACTTTATGAAGTTTTCGGAACTTATGGAAAAACTTCTGAACTTCGACGACGGCGAAGAAGACGACAAACCCGAAAAACGCCGTACCGAAATCGGATTCAAGCAGGTTTATCCCCGTCCGTCGGCGGAGTGCGAGCAGATTATTTCCGACGCGTTCAAACTGTTTTCAACGGGGAAACCGCAGGAGTCCTTAGACCTTCTCAAAAACATAAACGAGAAAAACGGGAAATATTATTACATTGCCGAGAAAAACAAGGCGATGTGTTATCTTGCGCTTGACCGGTTGCAGTCGATGAAAATAGCCGCCGAAACCGCGCTTAAAGGCCTGCCCGACGACTTTTCGTTGAAGTGTTATTATTTCATTGCCTTAAAACTCCTTGACGAAAAGGCGGACGCCGAAAAAGTGTTTTCGGAAATCAAAACCGAAAAACCCAAAAACACGATGGAATATATGGTGAAACTTGACGCGTGCCGTCTTGCGCTCGACCACGAAGGAGTGCTTGACGCCGTCGAAAACGTTTTGCCCGACTTTCCGTATCAGCCGCAGTTTTTGATTCTGTACGGAAAAGCGCAGTACAACTGCGGATATATCAAGCCCGCCCGCGCGACTTTTCTGGAAATCGTCCGACTGTATCCCGACAATTTCGAAGCCCGTCTGTTGCTTGACAAAATCAACGACGGCGAAGACGGTCTTATACCGTACGGCGATATGGAAGTGATGCTTAAACGCGTGCGGATTTTGTCCGATCTCAAAATGAAGATGCAGGACAACATCGGGTTTATGAATTACCTGAAATACGACAAGGACGCTTACAGAAATATCGAATACGTGTTACTTAACGAGAACGAGCAGAACGTGTACGTCCTGATGACGGGGCTTACCACGTACGTTTCCAAGCAAATGTTCGATATGTATGAAAAACTGCTTATTTCGCCGTACGCGTCGCCGTATCTCAAAACCCTTGCGCTGACGGTTTATCTTTCGGACGCAATGCCGGGCGAGGTTGCCGTCGCGAATATCGACGAAAAACTGAAAATCGTGAAAATGACCGATTACGGCTGGGAAAAAGGAATAAACGACGTCGTGAAAGCCGCCGCGTATTTTGCCTTTTCGCAGGTGATTATGCGGGAACAAAAGCCGAAAGCCGCCGTAGACGCGCTGAGCGAAAGACTGAAAAGAATATCGGGGTTTTTAATGAGCGAATCAAGCCCGAAAGACCTTGTGAAAGAGTTGAATTCGATTGACAGTATGGTTGCGATGAAAGACGCCTTGTGCGACTTGTCCACGCACCGCGTCAGACGCTCGACGCCCATGACCGTCATCGACGAAAAGTATCTGAGATACGTCGAATTATTGAAAGAGGTTGACGAAAAATATGAAATTTGAGAATCTTGACAAATTGTTTGAACTTTACGTGCAGGAAGCCGTAAGGAAAAATAAGGAAAAATATTCCTCGCACGAGGCGCTGGAAGACGACCTCGGCATGCTTTTCAACAGGTTTGAAAACGTAAGAATAAAAACCCTTGACGGCAAAACGCCGAAAGAGTACGCGGCGGAACTTCGCGAAGACGGCGAAATTTTCGACTACGTTTCGAAATGCCTTGAAAACAATATCGAAGTTACCGACACCATTTGCGACGAGGTCGTGCGCGCGGAAGGCGCAACCGAATACCTGAACGGGCTTTTGTACGAAAACAACAAGGACGCAAAACTTCTTGCCGCGCTTTTACTTAAAGAAATCGACGACGAAGAAGTCGAAGATATTTTCATTTCCGTCCTTACAAACGACGAAATGCCCGACGAAGTGAAAACGGTCGCTTTTGAATATCTGTCCGACGGCGACGACTGCGTGCCCGAGAAAATATTGGAAATCATAAACTCCGTGCCCGAAAAAAATCAGGGAATTCTCGTTGAGGTACTTTCAAACTTCAAGGGGAGAAAGGACGTGTTTTACTGGCTCGTTACAATGTTGCAGCGAGCCGAAGACGTGCCGACGTACGCGGGGCTTCTCGGAAGATACGGCGACGCCGCCGCAATCGATATTCTCAAAAGTTTCGCAAGCGAGGTCGATATAAATTACGTGGAATTTGTCGAGATAAGAAACGCCGTCGAAGAACTTGGCGGGGAGATGACGGAAGAAAAAGATTTTTCGGACGATCCCTATTACAAGTACATAAATCATATCGGGGATAACGGCGAAAATCCCGAAACCGCCGAAACGAAAAACTGAATATTCATAATGTTATTTATTCATAACCCTGTGTCGCAAGGCATAGGGTTATTTTATGAAAGAAGGATTGAAGTGCGCCGCCGTGTTTATCGGGACGGTCATCGGAGCGGGGTTTGCAACGGGGCAGGAAGTATTGTTGTATTTCGGAAGATCAAGCATTGCCGTGCCGATTTTTTCGGGGATTTTACTGGGACTTTTTAACGCGTATTTTTTGGCAATCGGCGCAAAATTCAACGATAGAATCAATGAACATATGTTGCAGAATAAGGCAAAAGCACTTTATGATGTATGTATGTTCATTTGTGCATATATCACTTTTATAGCAATGTTTTCGGGTGTTGAAACCCTTTTTGTGAAAATATTCGATATTAAATACACAAGTGTGGCGTGGGTTGTCGCAGCGGGTTTCATCGCTGCAAACGGGTTAAGGTTTATGAAGGGGCTGAACTCTGTCGCGGTGCCCGTGATACTTCTTCTCGCGGTGGTGATTTTCGTATATTCCGACAAAGAAAAAGCAAGCGGCGCATACAACTTTTTCAACGGAATAACGTACGCCGCGATGAACGTTATGTTGTCGATGGGCGTGATGATAAGGCTTGGAAAAACCGCGACGAAAAAGTCAATTTGGGCGTCGGGGTGCGTGACTGCGGTCGTTATGGCGACGATGCTTGCGCTTATCACGCTTGTCGTGAAAAAGAGCGGCGGCGAAATGCCCGTATATGTCGCGGCGGACAAAGTCGGGCTTAAATACGCGGCGGGCGCGGTGATACTTCTTTCGGTATTTACGACGATGGTATCCGCGCTTGAAACGGCAGCGGAAATAATCGCGCCGGACGAAAAAAAGAAAACCGCGGGCGTCATTTTCGTCACGCTTTTGTCGCTTCCGTTTGTAGGGTTGTTCTCTTTTGAGAATATCGTCGATTATTATTATCCCGTCGTGTCGGGAATGGGCATACTTATCGTAATCGTTTTATCGGTTTTCGTAATTTTCAAAAAACGTGACGGCAAAATCAAAAAATCCGTTGACTTTTAATCCCATATATTATAACATAAGAAAAATTTACAATTTTTCCGAAAATAACTTTTAACGAGGTGTACAAATGGCAAAGATTTTGAAGGAAGGTTTAACTTTTGACGACGTTTTGCTTATCCCCAAGCGCAGCGACGTGCTTCCCAAAGACGTCGATTTGTCGGTGGAACTTGCAAAAGGGCTTAAACTCAACATTCCGCTTCTGAGCGCGGGCATGGATACCGTTACCGAATCCCAGATGGCAATCGCGATGGCAAGGGAAGGCGGCGTCGGTATCATTCACAAAAACCTGACTATCGAAGAACAGGCGGCGCACGTAGACCGCGTGAAGCGCAGCGAACACGGCGTCATTACCGATCCGTTTTACCTTGGGCCGGACAACCTCGTTACCGAAGCGGTCGCGCTTATGGCAAAGTACAGAATCAGCGGCGTTCCTATCGCGAAAGAAGGAAAACTCGTGGGTATTCTTACCAACCGCGACCTTAAATTCGAGACAAATTACAACCAGCCCATCGGCAATATAATGACGTGGAAAAACCTTGTGACCGCACCCGTCGGCACCACGCTTGAAGAGGCGAAAGAAATTCTCGGGGAGCACCGCATCGAAAAACTGCCCATCGTCGACGCCGATTTCAATCTGAAAGGGCTTATCACCATCAAAGACATCGAAAAAGCCATTCAGTATCCCAACTCCGCAAAGGACGCGGGCGGCAGACTGCTTGCGGGAGCGGCGGTCGGCATCGCGAACAACACGATGGAAAGGGTTGAAGAACTCGTCAGAAACAAAGTCGACGTAATCGCCGTCGATACGGCGCACGGACACAATGCGATCGTTATCGAAACGGTCAAAAAAATCAAAAAGAAATTCCCTTGCCTTCCCGTCATCGCGGGTAACGTCGCAACGGCGGAAGCCACGCGCGACCTGATTGAAGCGGGCGCGGACATCATAAAAGTCGGTATGGGCCCCGGCAGTATCTGTACGACGCGCGTCATCGCGGGTATCGGCGTGCCGCAAATCACGGCGGTTATGGACTGCGCCGAAACTGCCGACAAATACGGCAAGAAAGTCATCGCCGACGGCGGTATCAAATTCAGCGGCGACATCGTGAAAGCAATCGGTGCGGGCGCGGCGGCGGTCATGATCGGAAGTCTGTTTGCGGGAACTATGGAAAGCCCCGGCGACATCGAAATGTTCCAGGGAAGAAGTTTTAAAGTCTACCGCGGAATGGGCAGTATCTCCGCAATGGCGGCGGGTAGCAAAGACAGATACTTCCAGGACAGCGAAGACGCGAGAAAACTCGTTCCCGAAGGCGTCGAGGGACGCGTACCTTACAGGGGAAGCCTTGCTGACGTCGTTTATCAGATGGTCGGCGGTATCCGCTCCGGTATGGGCTACTGCGGAAAACATAATATCGAAGAACTGCGTACCACGGCGGAATTCGTCAGAATTTCCAACGCGTCGCTTATCGAAAGCCATCCGCACGACATCACGATTACGAAAGAAAGCCCCAACTACTCCACCAGGGCTTAACGGATTTTATTATGGTTTACGGCAATACGAAAGGAATAAAACAAACCGTGCTTGCGCGGCTTGAAGCTCTTATCGGAGCGTACGACAAAAACCTTCTTATCGACAGGACGGTTCTTTCGACTATTGCCGAAATTACCGAAAAAATCAACCGCGAGATTTGCGTGTTCGTCGCAAGAAACGGACAGGTCGTCGCGGTGGGAGTGGGCGACAGCGGCACGGTATCGCTTGAAGATTTTTCGTTGAAGCGCAGCGACAAACGGTTTCAGGGCGTGAGATGCGTGCATACTCACCCGAAAGGAAGCGGAAAACTGTCGGATATGGACACGTCCGCGCTCACGTCGATGCGCCTTGACGCAATGATTGCCGTCGGCGTGTTGCACGGAAGAGTAAACGACGTCGAAGTCGCTTTTATCAACGGCAAAAAAATCGACAGGTTTTATTTTAAGTCCGCGGCAAAAATCGACGACGCCGATATGATTTCGAAAATCACCGAATACGAAAGAAAATCGGTGATCCCCGACGTTGTCGACAATACGCCCGAAACGCGCGGGGCAATCCTTGTAAACGTCGGCACGGGCAGCGACCTCGACGTCGAAATCGAGGAACTGAAACGACTCGCCGACACGATGGGACTTGACGTCAAAGGCGCGGTTACTCAAAAACAAAATCCCGACAAGGGCTATTGTGCGGGGCTTGGCAAACTTGAAGAAATCAAACGCCTCGTGCAGGTGAAAAATGCGGAATTCGTCATTTTCAACAATATGCTCACGGGAAGTCAACTGAACAATATCGAAGAATACGTCGGCGCGAAGGTCATCGACCGTCCGATGCTCATTCTTGAAATTTTCGCGCGGCACGCAACCTCGAACGAGGGCAAACTTCAAGTGCAACTCGCGATGATGAAATATACTTTGCCGAAACTTTTGGGACAAGGCAAAGAATTGTCGAGGATCGGCGGAGGGGGCTCCGGTGGCGCAGCGACGAAAGGAAGCGGCGAAACCAAACTCGAAACCGACAGACGGCGTATCCGCCGCAGCATTTACGAACTGTCGGAACGCATCGAAATTCTGAAAAAAGAAAGGGATTTGCGCCGTGAACGCCGCAAAAAATCGGGCATAAAAACCGTCGCCATCGTCGGGTATACAAACGCCGGCAAGTCCACGCTGATGAACCTTCTGACGAAAGCGGGAGTCAAGGCGGAAGACAAACTTTTCGCAACGCTCGATCCCGTAACGCGCAAGATTTTCGTCGATATCGGCAAGGAATATCTTCTGACCGACACCGTAGGTTTCATCGACAATCTCCCGCACGAGTTCGTCGACGCTTTCAGAAGCACGCTGGAAGAAGCAACGTACGCCGACCTTATTCTGCACGTTGCGGATTGCAGTTCAAAGGACCTTGAAAGACAGGAAAAAGTCGTGAATGACGTCCTTACGTCGCTGGGCGTTACCGACACGCCGATTATAACAGTTTATAACAAAGCCGACGAAAACGCAGGCTTTTCCACAGACGAAAAAAACGCCGTCGTGATTTCGGCAAAAACCGGGGACGGCGTGAATAAACTGAAAGAAATGATCGTCGAAAAATTATTTTAATTTTCCAAGTCGTCTTAATTTGTTGACGTTCATCGGATAATCGGGCGACTTGATAAGCGCGTTCCAGAGCAGGAAGTCGTCGACCGTGGTGTCGTAAAAATTCGCAAGGCCCAAAAGTATGTCGGGCTCCACGTCCTTTAAATCGTTTTCGTAGCGGCTGTAAGTGCTGCGGGAGACGTGCAAAGCGTCGGCAAGTTGCTGGCTGGTATAGCCTTTTCTTTTTCTGATTTGTTTAAGTAAACGACCGAATAACATCTTTAATCATACAAAAAGGCTCGGTAAACCGAGCCTTTTATCATTTTATCTTAGTAAGCGAGTTCTTTTTCCAGATATTCGACAAGTTTATCGACAGGCATTCTGATTTGCGCCATGCTGTCGCGTTCACGCACGGTTACGGTGTCGTCGTCAAGGGTGTCGAAGTCAACCGTCACGCAGAAAGGCGTGCCGATTTCGTCCTGACGGCGGTAACGTTTGCCGATGCTTGCGCTTTCGTCGTACGTGCAGGAAAAGTGCTTTTGAAGCATACGGTAAATTTCCGTCGCTTTGTCGCCAAGTTGTTTCTTTTGCAAAGGAAGCACCGCAACCTTATACGGCGCGAGAGCGTGATGCAAATGCAAAACAACACGGGTATCGCCGTCGACTTCTTCCTCGTCATAGGCGTTTGAAAGCACGGCAAGGAACATACGCTCGACGCCCAGCGACGGCTCCACAACGTAAGGAATATATCTTTCGTTCGTGACGGGATCGACATAGTCCATATTTTCGCCGCTGACGCGCTGATGGCAGTTAAGGTCGTAGTCGGTGCGGTCGGCAACGCCCCAAAGTTCGCCCCAGCCGAACGGGAATCTGAACTCGAAGTCGGTCGTGGCGCGGCTGTAAAAGCAAAGTTCTTCCTTATCGTGGTCGCGCAGGCGCAGGTTTTCTTCCTTGATTCCAAGGCCGTAAAGCCAATTTTTGCAGTGTTCCTTCCAGTAATTGAACCATTCAAGGTCGGTGCCGGGTTTGCAGAAGAATTCAAGTTCCATTTGTTCAAACTCGCGGACGCGGAAGATGAAGTTGCCGGGGGTAATTTCGTTTCTGAAAGACTTGCCGATTTGTCCGATGCCGAAAGGCACTTTCGCTCTTGTGGTGCGCTGCACGTTTTTGAAGTTTACGAAGATACCTTGCGCGGTTTCGGGACGAAGGTACACGGTGCTTGTCGTGTCTTCCGTGACGCCCTGGAAAGTTTTGAACATAAGGTTGAATTTTCTCACGCCGGTGAAGTCGGAGTTGCCGCAGATCGGGCACGGGATTTTGTTTTCCCTGATATATTCTTCCATCTGTTCGTTCGTCCAGCCGGCGATGTTAAGGGTGATACCTTTTTTGGCGTTCCAGTTTTCGATAAGGTCGTCGGCGCGATGACGGGATTTGCACGCTTTGCAGTCCATAAGAGGGTCGGAAAAACCGCCGATATGTCCGCTTGCTTCCCAGACTTTCGGATTCATAAGAATCGCGCAGTCAAGACCTACGTTATATTCGCTTTCGGTGATGAATTTTTTCCACCACGCTTTTTTGATATTGTTTTTAAGTTCGACGCCCAAAGGACCGTAGTCCCAGGTGTTTGCAAGACCGCCGTAAATTTCGCTTCCCGGGAAGACGAAGCCGCGGTTTTTCGCAAGCGCGACGAGTTTATCCATTGTCAGATTTGCCATAAACGCATACCTCATAAAAAAGTTTATTTATATTCTATTTACATATTAAGAAAAAGTCAAGCGAAACGCCGACGGGCAAGGTTTTATGTAACAAAAAAAATGAAGTTTGCGTATTGTGAAGTATAGATAATCCTTGCGGTTATCGAGTATGAAAGGGAGGTTGTGCTATGAACGGAAACTTTTTCGGCGGCGGTTCGGGCTGTGACTGTATGTTATGGATTCTTATCCTTCTTTGCTGCTGTGGCGGATGCGGCGGCGGGTGCAACGACGGTTGCGGATGCGGCGGCGGAGCGTACGGCTTCTGGCCGTGGCTTGTGATTTTGTGTTGCTGCTGCGGATGCGGCGGTGGCGGCGGGTGCAAATAATACATAAAAGCACCATTTTTTCGGGACGGCGGGCGGCGCCGTCCTTTTTTTAATTTATAATCGCGACGGCGTAGGACAGCGACCACAGATACGAATACCATAAAAGCAGGACGGGAACGGCGGCTTTTGCAAGTTTCCCCGCGCGGGATCGCAGAATAAAAATACAAAAAATCCACATTAACGCCAAAGTGACAGTCATTGTGACAAGTCCCAAAAGAGGATTTCTTGCCGCGAAAAACAGCGCAAGGAACAATGCGGACGAAAACTTGACCGACGCATACAAGCCGAATGTCGGATTTACCGCGTCTTTGACGAGCGCGTCGGACACGACGAACGCTTCAAGTGCCGTCGCGGCCGAGAACAACGCCGTGAACGCCGTCGTGTCCAACCAAAACACCGGAAGACTTAGCCCAAAAAACCAGGATAGGTTTCTTTGCACGGTGAAACTTCCCGTCCATTCCACGATAAGCGCAAACGAAAGCGCGAAAAACGCGGCGTAAAGCCATTTTACTTTTTGCATATAAAAATTATATTTATCACGCGTATCATATATGTTTGAAAAATAATAGTTGTAAAATGCGCGCGCTTTTGGTATAATAACGTAAAATCACGATAAGGATTAAAAAATGTTACTTGTTATCGACGTAGGAAATACGAATATGAAACTCGGCGTGTACGACGGCGACGTCCTGAAAAAAAGCTGGCGTCTTTCAACCGAGGCAAAGCGCACCGCGGACGAACTCGGAATGATTTTGTACGACTTGTTCAAAAACGTCGGTGTTGAATTTCAGGATATCGACGGCATTATCATGTCGTCCGTTGCGCCCATGCTCAACTACACGGTGGAACATATGTGCACGTACTATATGAAGAAAAAGCCCGTCTTCGTGGACGCCACGCTTAAAACGGGTTTGAAAATCAAATATAACAACCCCATCGAACTCGGCGCGGACAGGATCGTCGACGCGGTCGGGGCGCACTTCATATACGGCGGGCCGCTTATCGTTGTGGATTTCGGCAGCGCGACGACGTTCAATGCGGTTACCGCAGACGGCACGTTTTTGGGCGGCGCTATTTGCGCCGGCGTCAAAACCGCGTCGGAAAGCCTTGTGAACACCGCCGCGAAACTTCCCCGTTTCGAACTTATTCCGCCGAAAGACGCGATTGCCCGTTCCACAATCGAGGGTATGCAGTCGGGCGCGGTTTACGGATATGCGGGGCAGGTTGACTACATTGTCAGAAAATTCCGCGAAAATCCGCTTATGAAAGATGCGAAAGTCATCGCGACGGGCGGTTTGTCGGAACTTGTCGTCAACGCGGATAAGTCGATTATCGACGTCGTTGACCGCTCGCTTTCTCTCAAAGGGCTTAAAATTTTGTACGATATGAATAAAGAAGGTAATAACGAATGAAAAAAGTCGGCATCGCGCTGCTCGGACTGGGTACGGTCGGGGGCGGCACTTATAAGATTCTGGAAAAAAACCACGAAGCTTTCAAAAAGTACGAAGGGCTCGATATCGAAGTCCTTCACGTGCTTGAACGCAACATGAAAAGGGTTGAAGAGTTGGGCGTAAATCCCGACATCGTTTCAACCGACATCGACAACGTCGTAAATAACAAAGATATCTCGATAGTTTGCGAGTTTTTCGGCGGTATCGAACCCGCAAGGACGTTCCTTATCAAGGCTCTGGAAGCGGGCAAAAGCATCGTCACCGCAAATAAGGAATTGTTTTCAAAACACTGGCACGAACTCGAAGCGGCGGCAAAACGCGGCAAGGCGGGGCTGTATTTCGAGGCGAGTTGCGTCGGCGGCGTGCCCATAATCCGCACGATTACCGAAGGCATGCAGGCAAATACGATTTTGTCGATTAAGGGCATAATAAACGGCACGACGAACTATATTTTGTCGGCGATGAGCGAAAACGGCACGTCGTACGAAGACGCGCTGAAATCCGCGCAGGAACTCGGATATGCCGAATTCGATCCGACAGCCGACGTCGAAGGCTTTGACGCGTCGTACAAACTGTCGATTCTGTCCACGCTGTCCTATCACAAAAAAGTGCCCGTACAAAGGGTGTATCGCGAGGGCATCACGAAGATTTCCGTGGACGACATAAACACCGGGAAGAAACTCGGCTACACGCTGAAACTCCTTGCAATCAGCAAAAACAACAACGGAAAAATCGAAGCGCGCGTGCATCCCGCTTTTATTAAAAGCAGCCATCCGCTTGCGGCGGTGTCGGGCAGTTTCAACGCTGTGTATCTTGTCGGCGACAGCGTCGGCGATATTATGCTTTACGGCAGGGGCGCGGGCGATCTGCCCACCGGCAGCGCAATCGTCAGCGATATTATTTATGCGGCGCATCAGCGCAAACCACGCTATTTACCGTTCAAAAACGACGGTTCAAGTCGCGATTCGGACTTTATCACCGATTTTAAGAGCAAGTATTACGTCCGTATATGCGCCACCGACCGCGAAGGAATTCTGGGCAGAATTTCAACCGTTTTCGGCAAAAACAAAATCGGTATCGAAAAGGTTTTTCAGAACGAAGAAAACGTCAATTCAAAGACGGACATTATCTTCGTCACGCACCTGAGCCACGAGAAAATCATTGAAAAAGCGTTGAAAGAAATCACCGCTCTTGACGGCGTGAAAAACGTCGCCGCGCTTATCCGCGTTGAAGAATAATGAAAGAAATCACACTGTCCGCAATCGGCGACACAATCAAAAATTTTGAGGAAAAAATCGCTCAGGCACAAACGCTTTGGGAAAAGGTGCAGATCTTTTTCAACACCTACAAAGTGTGGATTCTGGTCGGGCTTGTCGTGCTTGTGGGCATAATATTTTTTGTCAACATAATGGAAGCGAAAAAGCGCAAAGACGACCGCGACAACAAAAAATAACGGCGCAAAACAACGCAAAACCGCACAAAAAAGAAAAAAGCGCACAAAAAACCGTATTAAAAAACTCCGCCGTGGCGGAGTTTTTTGTTTGGGATATATCGGACGGATATTTTTATTTTTTGTCGTTTTCGCGGATTTCCACACGGCGGATTTTGCCCGACGTCGTTTTCGGAAGTTCTTTTACAAACTCCACAATGCGCGGGTATTTATACGGCGCGGTTACTTTTTTCACGTGGTTTTGCAGTTCCTTGACAAGTGCGTCCGACGGCTGATAGTTTTTGGTCAGGACGATTGTCGCTTTCACGATTTGTCCGCGCAGGTCGTCGGGGACGGCGGTGATTGCACATTCCAGCACCGCGGGGTGTTCCATAAGCGCGCTTTCGACTTCGAAAGGTCCGATGCGGTAGCCCGACGATTTGATGATATCGTCCTTTCTTCCGACGTACCAGAACCAGCCGTCTTTGTCCTGATAGGCAAGGTCGCCGGTGTGGAAGTAAACGTCGTTTTTAAGGGCGGCGGTGCGCGCCTCGTCCTTGAAGTAGCCCGCGACGAGTCCGCATTGATTTTCCGATTTCAGTATGGCGATTTCGCCTTCTTCGCCGGGTTTAACCTCGTTTTCGTCGTCGTCGATAAGGCGCACGTCATAAAGAGGGCTGGGCTTTCCGAGACTGCCCGTGACGGGGGACAAATATTTGAACGTGCCCAGCATTACCGTGCCTTCGGTCTGACCGAAACCTTCGTAAATTTTGAGACCGGTCGCTTTTTCAAACTGTTTGAACACTTCGGGATTCAAACTTTCGCCGGCGGTGGAGCAATGTTTTATCGAGGATAAATCGAAACTCGACAAGTCTTCTTTCACCAAAAATCTGTAAATCGTGGGCGGGGCGCAAAAAGTCGTTATTCCGTATTTTTTCACAAGCGGCAAGACGTCCGTAGGGGTAAATCTGCCGTGGTAGTCGTAGGCGAAAACCGCCGTGCCCGATATCCACTGACCGTAGATTTTGCCCCAGCTGCATTTTGCCCAGCCCGTTTCAGCCATAGTGAAGTGCAAGCCGTCGTCGACGACGTCCTGCCAGTATTTTGCGGTGAAGACGTGTCCCAAAGGATACAAAAAGTCGTGCATGACCATTTTTGGCATACCCGTCGTGCCCGAAGTGAAATATACGAGCATCAGATCGCGGGGGTTCGGGCGCGCGTCGAAGGAAAATTCCGCGGGAGCGTTTTCAAGTTTTTCGTCAAGGTTGTCGAAGTGCGCGCCGTTTACCGACAATACGCCTTTCAGGTTTTTGCAATCGGGAAGGGCAAGCGAGATATGTTCCGCAACGTCTTCTTCTTCCGTCGCAAACAGCAGTTTCACGCCCGCCTCGTTCACGCGGTATGCGACGTCTTTCGGGGTGAGCATGTGCGTTGCGGGGATAAGTACGACGCCCATTTTGCAGCACGCCACGACAAGTACCCAGTATTCCCAACGACGGTTGAGCATACTCATTACGAAGTCGCCTTTTTTCACGCCGTACGACGAAATGACGTTGCACATTTTCAGCGACAATTCTTTCATTTCGCCAAAGGTGATGACTTTTTCTTCGCCTTTCTGATTGCACCATACAAGGGCGCGTTTTTCGGGACAAAGCCTTGCGTATTCGTCCACGACGTCAAATCCGAAGTTGAAATCGGACGGAACGCAAAGTTTCGCGTTTCTTCTGAAATCGTCGTAGTCCGAAAAATCCGTTCTATTCAAAAACTTGCTTAAAAGATTCATATTCACTCGAAAATTTATAATTTAGTCAATGATAGCACACTTTATTATAAAATAAAAGCAAATTGAAATACTAATTTTCAATCGACTTTTTGAAAGAGGAATTCCGCAAGGCAAACGATAAGTTCTCTTTTTAATGTCATTGCGAGGTATTTTAGGGGACCCCAAAAGATACTTTGTGCTTTTGGGGAAAAGGAATAAACAAGCAAAAGACAAACAACTGTCGCTTGCGACGATTGTTTGGTCAAAAGCGCAGTTTATGACGCATCTCCCGGAAGGGTAACGATTTTAATATTAAATCGAAAGACCTTTTGTTAGGGCTTGCAATTTGACCTTGCAGGTGGTATAATAGGGTAACTAAAATGAGGTAGTATATGCTTGACAGGCAATTAAACGCCGTGCTGACTGTCCTTAACGACTTTTCGGACGGCGCCTATAAAATCATCGACGCGGACGAAATCATCGCGAAATTGTCCGATTCCGACCGTTGCACAAAGGTGGAACTTTCGGGGATAATCCGCACGTTGTCCGACAACGATTATATCAAAGTCAAATATTCGACGGTGGACGAGTATTGCCTTGCCACGCTTGCAAAAGCGCGCGCCATCGAAAAGGCGGAACCGCACGACTCGCACCCCACCGCGTCCGTCGACGTTCCCGTCGCAGGCGAAAAAGGCAAGTCGAAAGAAATCAAGCTTGACAGCATCTCTTTAAGGAAAATGATAAGAAAAGCGGCGTTCTGGGGCGCGCTCCTCGGCGGGCTTATCGCAAGCGCGATCGCTCTTCTTATCGGCGTTTTCCTGAAAATGAAATAAGAGGTGGACTATGGCAGTTGAAAAACACGCACTGAATAAAAAAGAAAGGGCGCTTATGCACGTCCTTCTTAACCTCGCCGAAAAAAACGACGAGGGCGTTTGTCTGGTGAAACCGCTTGAAATTTTTGAGGCGTTGCCGTACGATTACGCCTACACCCCCGAAGAACTCGAACCTATGCTCAAAGGGCTTGCGCTTGACGATTATCTGGAATACATTTCCGCCGATAACCACGGCGAACTGACGTATTGCATCACGATGCATCAGAAAGGGCTTTCGTTCGCGCGCGTCGAAAGGGCGTGGCGCAAAAGCGTTTACAACAAACTGCTGATTACGGTATGCACGGCAATCGTTTCCGGCACGATCGCAATCATCATAAGATATATCATCGCCCCGCTTATCATGGGCAAGTTTCGTTGATGGAGAATCATCTTTTTCAGTTAAAATCGAAATTCAGACCGAACGGCGATCAGAAACAGGCAATCGAAAAACTTGTCGAGGGACTGAACGACGGGTTTCGTACGCAGGTGCTTCTGGGCGTTACGGGAAGCGGCAAAACCTTTACGATGGCAAACGTCATCGAAAGGGTGCAACGTCCCGCGCTCGTTATCGCGCACAACAAAACGCTTGCGGCGCAACTTTGCAACGAGTTTCGTGAGTTTTTTCCCGATAATCGCGTGGAGTTTTTCGTATCGTATTACGACTACTATCAGCCCGAAGCGTATATCCCGAGAAGCGACACTTACATCGAAAAGGAGCTGGAAGTCAACGACGAAATCGACAAACTCAGAAACAGCGCGACAAGCAGTCTTTGCGAAAGAAACGACGTCATCGTCGTCAGTTCCGTATCGTGCATATACGGGTTGGGCGCGCCCGAAGAATACTTTAACCTGTCCATTTCTTTGCGCCCCGAAATGACGCTTGATCGTGACGATTTGGCGCGTAAACTCGTGAATATACAATATAAGCGCGCCGACATCGACTTTCAGCGCAGCACATTCAGAATGCGCGGCGACGTTGTGGATATATTCCCGTCGTCAAATTCGGAAGTCGCGATACGGGTTGAATTTTTCGGTGACGAAATCGAAAAACTTTATGAAATCGACGCCCTTACGGGAAAGCCGTTGTCGCGGCTCGAACACGCAGTCATTTTCCCCGCAACCCATTACGTCGTCGGCGAAAGCCGTATGGAAAACGCCCTGACGCTCATCACGAAAGACAGGGAAGAAAGGGTGAAATATTTCACCGACCGTAATAAACTTATCGAGGCGCAACGAATCGGCGAGCGCGTCGCGTACGACGTCGAAATGATGCGCGAAATGGGCTATTGCAGCGGCATCGAAAATTACAGCAGATACTTTGACGGAAGGAAACCCGGCGAACCGCCGTACACTTTGTTGGACTTCTTCCCGAAAAATTTCGTCTGTTTCATCGACGAAAGCCATATGACGATTCCGCAAATCCGCGGTATGTACAACGGCGACAGAAGCAGGAAGGAAAACCTTGTGGAATACGGTTTCCGTCTGCCCGCCGCTTTCGACAACCGTCCGCTCCGCTTCGACGAGTTTGAAAAAAGGATTTATCAGCTTGTGTGCGTATCGGCGACTCCCGCCCCGTTCGAGTTGCAGGAAGCCGACCAAGTGGCGGAACAACTCATACGTCCTACGGGCATTATCGATCCCGAAATTTTTATACGCCCCGTCGAAGGACAAATCGACGACCTTATTTCCGAAATAAACCTGACCGTCGAAAAGGGCGGCAGAACACTTGTTACGACGCTCACCAAAAAAATGGCGGAAAACCTTACTTCGTTTTTGAAGGAAAAGGGGATCAAGGTCAAGTATATGCACAGCGACATCGACACGCTGGAACGAATCGAAATCATCAATTCTTTGAGAAAAGGCGACGTCGACGTGGTTGTCGGAATCAACCTTTTAAGAGAAGGGCTCGATCTTCCCGAAGTAATGCTCGTTGCGATTCTCGACGCCGATAAGGAAGGGTTTTTAAGAAGCGAAACCGCGCTTATCCAGACCGTCGGCCGCGCCGCAAGAAACGTGGACGCAAGGGTTATCATGTACGCCGATACGGTAACGGGCAGTATGCAGCGCGCAATCGACGAAACAAACCGCAGAAGAAAGATACAATCCGACTACAACGCGGCGCACGGTATCGTGCCGCACACCGTCGAAAAGGAAATCGTAAATACAATCGAAATCACCAAAAAGCTGGATAAAGACGCAAAACGCGACCGTAAAGATATCGCTTCGGAACTTGAACGTCTGAAAGGACTTATGCAAGTCGCGGCGGAAGGGCTGGATTTCGAGGCGGCAATCAAACTTCGCGACAGAATATCCGAACTTAAAAAAGAACTTGGAAGATAACGTAAATGACGGACAAAATTTTTGTAAAAGGAGCAAAAGAAAATAACCTTAAAAACATCGACGTCGAAATTCCGCGCGACAAACTTGTCGTGTTCACGGGGCTTTCCGGCAGCGGTAAGTCGTCGCTTGCTTTCGACACGATTTTCGCCGAAGGGCAAAGACGGTATATCGAAAGTTTGTCAAGCTACGCTCGTATGTTTTTGGGACAAATGGAAAAACCCGACGTCGAATATATCGAAGGGCTTTCCCCCGCCGTTTCCATCGACCAGAAAACGACGTCCAAAAACCCGCGCTCGACGGTGGGCACCGTTACCGAAATTTACGATTATTTAAGGCTTTTGTACGCCCGCGTCGGCACTCCGCATTGTCCGAAGTGCGGCAGGGAAATCGAACATCAGACGGTTGACCAGATTACCGACAAAATCATCGAAAGCACCGTGCAGTCGGGCGACAATAAGGTCATAATCATGGCACCCGTTGTCAGAGGCAGAAAGGGCGAATACAGAAAGGAACTTGAAGACTTCAAAAAGTCGGGCTACGTCCGCGTGCGTGTGGACGGCATCGACTATACCCTTGACGAAGAAATCGTCCTTGACAAAAACGTAAAACACGATATATCGGTGACAATCGACCGTATCGCCGTAAAAGAAGGCTCGGAAAGACGTCTGACGGACAGCGTCGAAGCCGCGCTCAAACTCGCAAACGGACTTGTCGTCGTCGAAAACGCAAAAAAGACGACGATTTACAGCACGAAATACAGTTGTCCCGATTGCGACGTCAGCATCGAAGAACTGGAACCCAGACTGTTTTCGTTCAATAATCCGTACGGGGCTTGTCCCGAATGCGGCGGGCTGGGCTTCCGCAACGAAATCGACCTGAAAAAGATTATCGTCGACGAAAATCTGGGCGTCGGAAACGGCGGACTTGCCGCGCCGTCGGGGTGGAATCTCGGCAGTGGCGACATCGTGCGCTCGCAAATGAAAGCATTGTCGAAGGTGATGGATTTTTCGCTCACGACTCCGATTAAAGACTTGCCGAAGTGGAAACTTGACGCGATTTTGTACGGCGTTGACGAAAGAATCCCGATGGATTATAACTCACGCAGTTTCCGCGGGCAGTTTATGACGAAATACGAAGGTATCGTCAACAATCTTATGCGCCGCTATCGCGAAACGACAAGCGACGGCGTTAAGTACGAAATCGAAAGATATATGGTGTCCGTGCCGTGCAAAACGTGCGGCGGAAAACGCCTGAAAAAGGAAGCGCTCGCGGTTACCGTCGGCGGGCTAAACATTGCGGAACTTTCGGATATGTCGGTGAAAAAAATCGACGAATTTTTCGGCGCGCTCGTTCTTGACAAACAAAAAACGCTCATTGCCGAAAGGATAATCAAAGAAATCCGCGCAAGGCTGAAATTTCTGGTAAACGTCGGGCTCGATTATCTTACGCTTTCCCGCTCCGCCTCGACGCTTTCGGGCGGCGAATCGCAAAGGATAAGGCTTGCCACACAAATCGGCAGCGGACTTACGGGAGTGTTGTATATCCTTGACGAGCCGTCGATCGGGCTTCACCAGAAGGATAACGAAAGATTATTAAGCAGTTTGAAAGGACTGCGCGACCTCGGAAACACACTTATCGTTGTCGAGCACGACGAGGACACGATGCGCGCGGCGGATTACATCGTGGATATCGGTCCCGGCGCGGGCATACACGGCGGAAAACTCGTTGCGGCAGGCAGCGTGGACGACATTATCGCCTGCAAGGAGTCGATAACGGGCAAGTATTTGTCGGGCGAACTCAAAATCGACGTGCCCGAAGAAAGAAAACGCCCCGACGGCAGATATTTGTCGGTTCGCGGCGCAAGACAAAACAATCTGAAAAACATTGACGTCGATATTCCCGTCGGGCTTTTAACCGCGGTTACGGGCGTTTCGGGCAGCGGAAAAAGCAGCCTTGTCAACGAAATTATTTATCCCTCGGTTTATAACAAACTGAACAAAAGCAACCTTACGGAAGGGAAGTACGACGAGATTGTAGGCATCGATAACTTTGATAAAATCATAAATATCGATCAGTCGCCGATCGGTCGCACTCCGCGCAGCAATCCCGCGACGTACACGGGCGTTTTCACCCCGATAAGGGAACTGTTTGCCTCGACTCCCGACGCAAAGGCAAGGGGATATACGGCGGGCAGATTTTCGTTCAACATTTCGGGCGGCAGGTGCGAAAATTGCGGCGGCGACGGCATAATACAAATCGAAATGCATTTCTTGCCGGATATTTACGTCCCATGCGACGTGTGCCACGGGAAGCGGTATAACAGAGAAACGCTGGAAGTGAAATATAAGGGCAAAAACATCAACGACGTCCTTGAAATGACCGTCGAGGAAGCGTGCGAATATTTCAAAAACATTCCGAAGATTTACAACAAAATCAAGACGCTTTACGACGTGGGGCTCGGGTACATCAAACTCGGTCAATCCGCAACCACGCTTTCGGGCGGCGAGGCACAGCGCGTGAAACTCGCAACCGAACTCAGCAAACGCAGCACCGGCAAGACGCTGTATATTCTGGACGAGCCCACGACGGGACTGCATACCCACGACGTTGCAAAACTTATCGCAATCTTGCAAAGGCTTGTGTCGAGCGGCAACACCGTCGTCGTTATCGAGCATAATCTTGACGTGATAAAAGTTGCGGACAACATCGTTGACCTTGGTCCCGACGGCGGCGACAGAGGCGGAACGATCGTTGACGTCGGCACGCCCGAACATATCGCGGAAAACGAAAAGTCGTATACCGGACAATTCCTTAAAAGAATTTTGAAGTAATGCAAAAATTGCAAAAAACAATGTTAAAAAGCGGGTTTACATTTGTAAAGCCGCTTTTTTGTCGAAATAATTAAATTATATCAATGGCGTTGAAGTCCAGCATATCCCGTATGTTTTGTATGAGTTGATACAGGCTTTCGATTTTGCTGAAAGCGTTGTCGGTGTCTTCGCACCTTAAACTTCCCGTGAGTTCCCCAAGTATTACGTTGATCTGTCGTGCGTCCTGACAGTAGGAAATCGCCTCCACGATTTTTCGTTTTCTTGCCCAGAAGTTTTGCAGGTCTTCGGCGTATGCGAGTGCGGAATCAACGTCGTCGTTTTGAAGGGCGGCTTCGATTTTTTCTATGCGCTCGTTGAAGTCGTCAAAGGTTTTATGCACGAAAAAGTGTTCGGCAATCCCCGCGCCCAGGATTATAAGAAATATTATAAAAAGGATAACTGCTTTTTTCATTTTTCGATTATCGTGTTCACGACGCGCCCGTCGTAACTTTGTATAAACGCCGCGTCTTTGTCAATGGAAAACAAGAACACGTCGCGGATTGTCATATTCTCTTTTTCAAGCGTTTTTACGACGACGTCCTTTTCAAGGGGAGGGGTAATGTTTTTGAACGTATCCCCCATAAACCTGCCTTCGACGACGACGTTGTAAGGAAGGTTGTTGCTGCCGCCTTCGATATTAAGGTCGGCGTTCGTTACCGGCGCGTTTGCAAACTTTTGCAGCACGGACACTTTCCCGTTTGTTTCCAGCACGGCGTAGTTTATCTCGCCGATTTTGAAATATCCTTGTTCGCGCAGGCTTTCCAGAAGATCGTTTGCGGTCATTCCGCATTTTTTAAGCACGTCGCAGTCGATTTTGCCGTCGCCGATGAGAATAACGGGCTTGCCGTTGATGAGTTTTCGGAAGCGGTGACTTTTGATTGCGAAAAACGTCAAGAGATTATGCAGTATCACAAGCGTGAATATCGGGATTATGCCGTAAATTATCGGAATAGTATTGTCCGACATCGGAATGCACGCAAGGTCTGCCGCGACGAGAGTTATCGCAAACTCGAAGGGCTGGAACTCGGACAACTGCCGCTTTCCCATAAGCCGCATCGCCGCCAGCAGGAAAAAGTACAATATTATTGCGCGAATTAAAACGTTGAGCATATCGCTATTATTTTTAAGTTTTCGCGATTTATGCGCCGCCGCTTGATTTTTCGGCGCGGATAGTTTATTATTAGCGTTGCAGAGTAGATAAGTCGCGTTAAGTGTTGCGGGATGGAATGTCGCCCGCAAACGAAAGGGAAACCTGCGGTGGCTTGTCGCGTTCGCTGCGAAGTACCGCGTTTTCGCGCGGCTTTTAACGCGAACCTCTTAAAGGAGGTTTTTTTATGCTCAAAAACAAAATCGTTGCACAAGAACCCGACGTTTCCGTCGGGGAGTCTTCCGAAAAAAAACGTTATTTTACGGCGCAAAAGATTGCGTACCTTGCGGTATTCGTGGCATTGAACGTCGTTGTCGGCATATTCTCGCCGCGCTTAGGCACGCTCAAAATCACGCTGACTTATACGGTATGTTTTCTTGCGGGGTACTTTTTCGGGCCGATTGCCGGCGGACTTGTCGGCGGACTCGGCGACGTGATCGGCTGTTTCGTCGGCGGCGGGTATGCGCCAAACCCGGTGATTCTTTGCGCGTCGGTGCTTATCGGCGTTATCCCGGGGCTCACGTCGTATATTAAAATCAAAAAACTCGGCGGCGCGATGCCGTACGTAAATATCGCAATATCGTATATTTTGGTTTACGTCGTCTGCACGCTTTTCATAAACACGTACGCATTGTATCTTATGGGGCTCAGCAAAGGGCAGACGTTTTTTGCCTATATGGGGGTGCGCGCGGTTACGCAAACGCCCGTTACCGCGATAAACGTCGGGCTTACTTTTTTGATTTATCCCGTTTTTTCAAAGATTTTTTCCGCGTCGTTTTGTAAAAGCGAGTAACGTCGAAGATCCTGAAAGCGACGCACGCCGCAAGGTACAAAAGCATGGGTATTCCGCCCGAAATCGCAATCGCGAAAAACGGCGGAATTTTGAAAAACAGCAGATTTTTCAGAAGATAGGTCAGCGCGACAAGCGGAAACGACAACAATATTGCAAGCGCGGTCTTTTTGGGATTGTCCAGAATCCGCGCTTTTTTATTGAGCGCGTTAAGGTTCAGAAAAGACGAGATGACGCTTCCCGCCGCGCCCCCGATCGCGACAGCGTAAATCCCGACGTACTTCGGCAGCGCGAGCGTCAGAATCATAAGTATCGCCGCGCCGACGGCGTAATTGAAAAAGGATTTCTTTTCAAGCCCCATCGAGTTTAATATCGACGTCGAAATCTGGTTGAGCCCCAGCGGGTACAGCATAAGCGCGACGTTTGAAAGATACACGCCCGAAAACTCGTCTTTGAACACGAAAGTCGTGATCTCTTTTCCGAGCGGGATATACAAAATCGTGAAAAGGGCTGCGATTATTATCGCAAAATTTATGCTGCCGTCAATGCGCGCGGACATCGCGGATTTGTCGTCGTGTTTAATCGTCGCGATTTCGGGAATCAGCACGACGGACAGCGCGCCCGTGAGAGTGGTCGGCGCCATAAGAAGGGGCATCGCCATTCCTGTAACGCGTCCGAAAGTTGCCGACGCGTCGCTTTTTTCCATGCCGTATTTTATGAGCAGGACGGGAATCACGATTGCCGTAAACGCGCCGATGACTCCGCCGAAAACGCGCATCGCCGTTATCGGAAGCGAGGGCTTTAACACCGCCGGAACGTCTTTAATACGGCCGAATTTACCTTTTTTTATCAAAAACAGTATGAAAAGTACGACGGCGCACGCAATATCCGACACCAAAAAACCTACCGCAAGCCCTTTAAGCGGCGTTACGGCGGCGATAAGTCCCAGCGAAAATATCAGCGTGAAAGTAATGCGAAGGACTTCTTCCAGCATCTCGGTGAAACTGAACGCAAGAAAAGACCTTTTTCCCCAGAACCAACTGCGGATAACGTTGTAAATACTCGTGCTCAGAAGTGCGGGCAGCATAATCACGACAAGCGGTAAAACCCGTTCGTCCGCAAAAACCGACGGCAAAAGGAAAGCGACGGGATATATTATCGAAAGTATCGGAAGTACCGACGACAGCGACAAAACAAGCGCGGTCGAAATAAGCGACGGAACGTTTTCGCCGCCCGTTTTTTCGTCCTCGGCAATCTTTCGGCTTATCACCGTCGGAAGTCCGCTGAGCGCAACCGCCGACGCGAAAAAATAAAAACTCAACGCCATCTGATATACGCCGACAATGCTCGCGCCGAACTGCCGCGACACGAAAACTTTGAACAAAAACGCAAAAAGTCTTGTCGCAACCGAAAACGCCGTTACGACCGCGACCGATTTGAAAATACTTTTCTTATTCGTCATAATCCGAAAGAATCACGTTCTGACCGGGGAAGAATTTGTCGGTGCCGTTCAGACGGATCACTTCTTCTTTTCTTGTTCCCGTCCTTTTTGCGACGGTTTCCGCCGTGTCGAAAGGTCTTGCGACGCAGGTTTTTCCGTGGAATTCCGCCGCGATAAGACGTTCCCCCTCAAAGAAAAGCGGATTATCGTTCAATAAAAAAAGCGACCTTTCGGTCGTTTTGTATTTTCTTGCCAAAGATGAGGCGTTCTCGCCAAAGCCAACCCGAATTACCGTATATTTCATACGGTATTTATATTCGGTACGAACTTTGATTATTCTTTCAAACTTTACTGTTTCTGTTGTCTTCCGAGCAATCGCTATGTCATTGCGAGAAGCGAAGCGACGTGGCAATCTCCCGGAAGGGATACATTGCGATTATTCGTAAGTGAAGGTCGAAAGCTTGTTTCGTATCCAGAAAGTGGCTTCCGTCGTCGTGAACTTCATCGGGCAGAAGTCGTACTCGTTAAGCGCGATCGCGTTGGTTTTTTTGCACCATTCGTGCCAGAGTTGCTTCCTTAAAGTGTTGTCGGTGACAAACTCAACCCTGCCCAAAAGCGTGATGCTGTCCGAGCCGCTGTAATAGCAAATGCTTGCGTTCTGATTTTGTCGGATATTCTGGACTTTCTGGCTGTTAATCGGCGCGCCGAAATAAATGACGTTGTGTCCTTCCGAGCGAAGTTTCGTGATAATGCTGGAACGTGGACCGCCCCCGGCGCCGACCGAGGACAAAAAAACCTCGTTGGTGTTCATAAGAATCCTTGCCGCAATAATTTCTTCCGGTTTCAACATAATATAAATCCCCAATAATCATTTTTCTTAGAAGTATTGTATCACACGATAACGTGATAAATCAAGAAGAATTTTGCGCGCCGCCTGAAAATGTCCTGGCGCAACCGTTGCGCGCGCCGTGTATTTGTGGTAAAATTAAGAAAAAAAATAAGGATTTGAACATGTATTATATAGGTATCGACGTGGGCGGTATGAGCATTAAAGGCGGCATCGTCGACGAAAACGGCAACATAATCGTGAAAGACAGCGTTGTTACAAAACCGACGCAACCGTCCGACGACAACGCAAAAGATATCGCGGGGCTTGTCGCAAAACTTTTGGAAGACGCCGGCATTTCGACGGACGAGATTGCGGGAATGGGCATGGGCGTCCCCGGCACGGTCGATCCCGACACCGCAAAGATTTTTTATACCTGCAATATTTTCTTTCGCGATTACGATTTCCGTGCGGAATTCAAAAAATATTTCGATTTTCCCGTGTATATCGGCAACGACGCGGACTGCGCTGTCATCGGCGAATCGGTGTTCGGCGATATGAAAGGCGTGCAAAATGCTGTCATGGTGACACTCGGCACAGGCGTAGGGACAGGTACAATTGTCAAAGGTAATTTGATTTCCGGCTGCAAAGGCGCAGGCGGCGAAGGCGGACACACCGTCATTCGTATGGGCGGCGAAAAATGCGGTTGCGGCAGGCGCGGTTGCTGGGAAGCGTATGCGTCGGCAACTGCTCTTATCCGCGATACCAAACGCGCGATGGAAAAACATCCCGAAAGTCTGATGAACGAAATCGCCAAAAAAGAAGGGAAGGTCACGGGGCGTACGGCATTCGACGCGATGAACGCGGGCGACAAAACCGCAAAAGCCCTTGTTTCAAGATATATCAGATACGTCGGAGAAGGGCTTGTGAATATCGGCAACTATATCCGTCCCGAAATAATCTTTATGGGCGGCGGTATAAGCAATCAGGGCGACTGGTTCATAAAGCGCCTGCAAGCGTACGTCACCCGTTACAGTTACGGCGGCAAAAGAAATCCGTATATTAAGGTTGTTAAGGCGACGCTTAAAAATGAGGCGGGGATATTGGGTGCTGCCGCCCTCGTTGCAAAATCGTCATAATTTTGCGACCTTTTGAGTTTTTGGCAAAACCTTACTCGGTTACGTACGCCTAAGTACGCGCCCTCGTAAGAACTTGCCAAGAAACGTCAAAATCTCATCAAAATTATGACGATTTTGGGAAAGTTTTTTAATCAAAATTCTGACGATTTTAATTTTGGGGACCCCGCGGGATACTGGGTACCCGTGGGGACAAGGAACAAACAAGCAAAAGACAAACAAGCGAATATAAAGAGTTTGTTTGGTCAAAAGCGAAGTTTGTGACGAAATTAGCGCCTTTTCGGCGTTTTGACGGAACCTTGCTCAGTTACGTACGACAAGTACGCGCCTTCGCACGAACCCGTCAAGAACCCCAAAAATCCATCTAATTTATGCCGTTTTTGGGATAGATTTTTTCATCAAAATTCTGCCGATTTTGGGAACTATGTTTAGCACTCGAACGGGGTGCTTTTTTATTAGGGTGATTTTAATTCCGTGCAACGCACTTTACGTCATTGCGAGGCATTGCCAAATTGGGGACCCCGCGGGATACTGTGTACTCGCGGGGAAAAGGAGCACACAAGCAAAAGAGTGAGCATTATCGCCTGCGATAATGCGATTTCAAAAGTGCAGTGTGCGCCGTTAGCACGCTTTGCGTGCTTTTTTTGTTGTATTTTTCTTTAACTTTTTTTCATATAGGTATTGACAAATCGTAAATAAGTGTTACAATAATTAGCAATCAAAGGTTGCGAGTGCTAACGGTTTGTAACACCGACTGCCAACGCTCGCGTATGTATTATCGTAAAAAGGAGGATAAATAATATATGGATACTAATAAATATACCGCAAAAGCCGTTGAGGCCGTGCAGGGCGCGCAAAACATCGCTCTCGAACACGACAATCAGGAAATCAAGCCCGAGCATTTTTTATACGCTTTGCTTAACGACGAAAACGGACTCATTTATAAGATTTTAACAGGACTGCAAGTAAGCGCCGACAGTCTTAAAGGCGCGGTCGAAAACGTGATTAAATCTTTCCCGAGGGTTTCGGGCGAAGGCGCAAGCATGTATCTCGGTAACGAAGCGGCGAAAGTCGTTGCCGCTGCTGAAAAGTATGCCAAAAAAGACGGCGACGCGTACGTCGGAGTCGAGCATCTTTTTGAAGGTATTCTCGACAACCAGACGGCGAATCTAAAAAAACTGTTTTCGGCGTACGGCGTGGACAAGGCGGCGTTTCTGGAGGCTTTGAAAAAAATCAAAACCGCGCCCAACACCACGGACAACCCGGAAGACACTTACGAAGCGCTCAATAAATACGGATACGACCTTGTCGAAAGGGCAAGAAACGGAAAGCTCGACCCCGTAATCGGCCGTGACGAGGAAATAAGAAACGTCATAAGGATTCTTTCCAGAAAGACGAAAAACAACCCCGTGCTTATCGGTGATCCTGGCGTCGGCAAGACCGCAATCGTTGAAGGGCTTGCACAGCGTATCGTACGCGGCGACGTCCCCGAAGGATTGAAAGACAAAAAGGTTTTCGCGCTGGATATGGGTGCGTTGATTGCGGGCGCGAAGTACCGCGGCGAATTTGAAGAAAGGCTGAAAGCCGTCCTTAACGAAATCAAAAAACAGGAAGGCAGGACGCTTTTGTTCATCGACGAATTGCACACGATCGTCGGCGCAGGCAAGACCGAAGGCAGCATGGACGCAGGCAATCTCCTGAAACCTATGCTTGCCCGTGGCGAGTTGCACTGCATAGGCGCGACGACTTTGGACGAATACCGCAAGTATATCGAAAAAGATCCCGCGCTTGAACGTCGTTTCCAACCGGTGACCGTCGATCAGCCCGACGTCGAAGACACGATCGCGATTTTAAGGGGGCTGAAAGAAAGATACGAAATCTATCACGGTGTGAGAATTCACGACCAGGCTCTCGTTGCGGCGGCGACCTTGTCCGACCGTTACATTACCGACAGATTCCTGCCCGATAAGGCAATCGACCTTGTCGACGAAGCGTGCGCCATGATTCGTACCGAAATCGACAGCATGCCTGCCGAAATGGACGACATCTCGCACAAGATAATGCAACTTGAAATCGAAGAATCCGCATTAAAAAAAGAAAGCGATAAACTGTCGATGGAGCGTAAGGCGAGCATCGAAAAGGAACTTGCGGAACTTAACGCGAAGTTCAACGAGATGAAAGCCCAGCTTGAAAACGAAAAGAAAAAGATTGTCGGCGTGCAGGAAACCAAAGCCGAAATCGATAAAGTGAACCTTGAAATCGAAGAAGCGAAAAGGTCTTACGACTTCACGCGCGCGGCGGAACTGCAATACGGCAAACTTCCCGAACTTCAAAAACGTCTGGAAGAAGCCGAAAGCAAGGCGGGCAAACACGAGAATTCAAGCCTGCTCCGCGACGAAGTTACGGCGGACGAAATCGCGAAAATCGTCGCAAAATGGACGGGTATCCCCGTAACGAAACTTATGGAAAGCGAGAAAACCAAACTCTTGCATCTCGGCAACGAGTTGCATAAGAGAGTTATCGGTCAGGACGAAGCGGTCACGAAAGTCGCCGACGCAATCCTGCGTTCGCGTGCGGGCATATCCGATGAAAACCGTCCTATCGGCAGTTTCATGTTCTTAGGTCCGACGGGCGTCGGTAAAACCGAGCTTGCGAAAACCCTTGCGAATTACCTTTTCGACGACGAGAGAAATATCGTGAGAATCGATATGACCGAGTATATGGAAAAGTTCAGCGTGTCGCGTCTTATCGGCGCGCCTCCGGGATACGTGGGCTACGACGAAGGCGGTCAGCTTACCGAAGCGGTAAGGCGCAAACCTTATTCCGTCGTTCTGTTCGACGAAATCGAAAAAGGCGCACCCCGACGTATTCAACGTGCTTTTGCAGGTGCTTGACGACGGCAGAATTACCGACAGTCAGGGCAGAACGGTCAACTTCAAAAACACGATTATCATTATGACCAGTAACCTGGGCAGTCAGTATATTCTGGACGGCATCGACAAAGACGGCAACATTTCGTCAGAGGCAAAAGAGCAGGTTTCAGCCTTGTTGAAATCGACGTTCCGTCCCGAATTCCTGAACCGTTTGGACGACATCGTAACGTTCACTCCGCTTACTCGCGACAGTGTAAAGAAGATAATCGACTTGTTGCTTGAAAAACTCAATTCAAGGCTTGAAAGGCAAAATCTGCACCTTAAAGTTACAGATGCGGCAAAAGACGTCATTATCGACGGCGGCTACGACGTAACGTTCGGCGCAAGACCGTTGAAGCGTTTCATCGAAAGCCACATCGAAACGCCGGTTGCAAGAATCATACTTTCGGGCAACCTTGACGAAGGCGACGTAATAGTCGTCGACGCGGAAAACGACTCGCTTAAAATCGCGCCCGAAAAACCCGAAAAATAAAACGAAGAAGCATCTCAAATCGAGATGCTTTTTTAATGCGAAAAATCTGCGCTTTTGAAAAATTGAAAGCCGTGCGCGGCGGGGCGCGAAAATTAAGGTCTATTTTCGTTTTACAGTATATCGTTGTATAAAGCGTAATATGCCTATGGTAAAAACATCGGCCACGGAGGTTTTATGATTGAGATTAAAAATATCGTAAAAACTTTATCGCCCGAAAGAAACCCGTCGACGCGATTAAAAACCGATAATTTGCGATATTCTGCTTTTTCGGCGGAACTTGAAAATTCGTGGAAAATGGGGCCCCCGCGGGATACTGTGTACCCGTGGGGAAAAGGAGCACACAAGCAAAAGAGTGAGCGTTATCGTTCGCGATAACGTGATTTCAAAAGCGCAGTGTGCGACGCATTCTCGGTTTTTAATGCTTGTATATTTGCGCCTTTTTGAGTTTGGCAACGTTTGTATTATTATCTGTTGGCTATTAGTGGAAAAATAAATTACTGACGAACTATTGAAATCTGCATCAAAGTATGCACGACTTGACAATAAAAAACGACCGTGGGAACGGTCGTTTTTTGTGGGCGCGTGAAAAATTATAAACTTCTCAGGACTTTGTTGACTTCCGCCATATCGCATTTACCGGCGTATTCCGCCTTGAAGTGGCGCATTACGCTTGGCACCGATTTGTCGGGCAAGGTCATAATGACGGCTTTGATTTCGTCCTCGCTCATCATTTTGGGCAGGTACTTTTCGATTGCCGCGATCTGGTTGTTCAAAGACAGCACGGTGTCGGCTCTGCCAGCCTTTTCAAAAGCGTCCTTTTCTTCAAAGAGTTCCTTTTGCGTTTTTTTCAGGATCTGGACATAGTCGGCGTCGGACATTTCCTCGCCTTTGCTGCGTTTTTCGATATTGAAGAGCATAAGTTTGTTTATGAGCGCGTTAAAAGCCGTGACGGTATCTTTGTCGTGCGCCTTCATTGCCTCGATTTTTGCTTTTTTGAAATCGTCGATATTCATAAAATCACCTCGGGAAAATTATAGTCCTAAGGCGGCAGGAAAGTCAATAAAATGCAACTAATCGTCGTGAGCTGTTTTTAATGCGTTCAGCCATATTGTTTTGTCAAAGCGGGTGTTTAAGGGGCTTGTGGACGGCAAAAACACGGCGGAATCCGAAAGGTATTTGTAATTTTTCAGGAATATTTCCTTTGCCTTTCCACCGTTTAAGATAATTTTTTTGACGTTTGCCTTGTCAAGGACTTGGGTTATGTCCGCAACCTTATAATTTTTAATCGTGCTGTCAAGGCTGCCCGTTATTTCGCACTCGGCGACGACATCCCAAAGGGCGATTTTGTGGTTTTTAAGCAGGGCTTGCTTTTCGCCTATCGTTTCGGGCGCGGGTTCGCCAAAGGCTTCCGATAGAATTTTCCAGAATCTGTTTTGTTTGTTGCCGTAATAAAAGTTCGTCTCGCGCGAGATGACGCTCGGGAAACTTCCGAGAATCAAAATTTCGCTGTTTTCGTCAAAGAACGGCAGAAATCCCTTGTAAATCATACTTGGATTATACAACAAAAAATGCGTGTGCGGTATTGATTTATCGAAAATTTCGGGATATAATATTTCCAAACGGAAGGTGAGAAAAATGATTTTATATTTTACGGGTACGGGCAATGCGAAATATATTGCCGAAAAAATCGCGAAAGTTACGGGCGACGAAACAAAAAATATCGTGGCATATACCCGCGATAACGAGAAATTTTTGCAAGGGGACAGGGAAAGACTTGTCCTTGTCAGCCCCGTGTACTACTGGGGTATTCCCGAATCGGTGAAAGGATTTCTGAAAACCATGAAAACCGCGGGAAGATATTTCGCGATAGTTCTCGAATGCGGCGGAAGCACCGGGAACGCGCAGGGCGTGTGCGAAAGATACGTGCGTCCCGACGCGGTGTTCGGCGTTGTCGCGGTCGATAATTTCTGCCCGATGTTCAAAATCGAATCCACCGAAGAAACGGAAAAACGACTTGACGCGCAAAACGCAAAAATCGCCGTTATCGCGGACAAAATCAGGAACGAGGAAAAGGGCGACTTCAACGACGTAAAAGGTGGTTTTTATAAACTCAACACCGCTTTGTTGTATCCGATTTACGAAAAATTCGGCGGAAGAAAAACAAAGTTTTCGGCGTCCGACGACTGCGTAAATTGCGGACTTTGCGAAAGCATTTGCCCGGTGTCCGCAATAAAAATCGAGAACGGAAAGCCCGTATGGACAAAAGAAAAGTGCGATATGTGTCTGGGGTGTCTGTCAAGATGCCCGAAAAACGCAATCTCGATTAAGAAGTCTTTGAAAAACGGACGCTACGTAAATCCGCGCGTCAAATTCTGAAACTCCCGAAAATAATTTTGAAAAAGCAGCCTTTGCAAGGCTGTTTTTTGTTGCCTTTTTATCATATCTTATATAAAATAACATTAAGTAATTTCTGTGTAGGTAAAGAGGATGCAAAAGAAGTTATCGAAGTTTTCACACGGTCTGAAAAAAATTCCCAAAGGTATCGTAAAACTCAAATGGGTGTTTCTTGTGCTGTTCGTCGCGCTGTCGATATTCGGCGCGGTGATGATTCCGCATACGAAAATCAACTATGACCTGACGGGGTATCTGCCCGCGAATTGCGATTCGTCAACCGCTCTCGAACTCCTGAAAAAAGAGTTTGACGACAAGGGCATGACATACGTTATGGTAAAGGACGTTACGCCCGAAAAAGCAGGCGAAATCAAAACGAGGCTTGAAAAAGTCGAAGGCGTTGCGACGGTTACTTACGTTGAGAGTATGAACTACAAAAACAACTCGGCACTCTATACCGTAACGCTGAAAGACTATGACTCGACGAAAGGTGCGTTTGACGCGGTAAAGGGCGTAATCGACGCTTTATCCGACGAAAAAGCATATTTATCCGGTCAATCTGCATTTTCATACTACACAAAACTTGAAACCGAACAAAGCATAATGAAGCTTGGAATCGCAATCGTCGTGATCATTCTTCTGGTTATGCTGTTCACGTCGAAGACTTATTTCGAACTCATCGTGCTTATCCTCGTTTTCGGCGCGGCGATGGCGATAAACATGGGGACGAATTTCTTGTTCGTCAACGGTATTTCTTACATTGCGAATCTGGTTGCGCTCGTGCTGCAACTCGCGCTGTCGCTTGACTACTCGATTATTCTTTTGCACCGCTATATGGAAGAAAGGGATAAAGGCGAAGACGCAAAAACCGCGACGGTTACCGCACTCACTAAAGGGCTGCCCGAGATTCTGTCAAGTTCCCTTACGACGGTGGCGGGGCTTGCCGCGCTTATGCTGATGACGCTGTCAATCGGCTCGGAAATCGGATTGTCGCTTGCAAAAGGTATCGTCATCTCTATGGCGACGGTCATATTCTTTATGCCGGCTCTTCTTGTGATTTTCGACAAACCCATTCAAAAAACCCGTCATAAATCTTTCGTGCCGAACGTAACAAAGCCCGCGCGTGCAATCGTCAAGGCAAGAAAAGTCATCGTGCCGGCGTTTTTGCTTATCGCAATCCTTGCGGGAGTCGCGCAGGGTTTCAACAAATATTCGTTCAACTACAACAGCGGCTCGCTTATCGTCGCGCCGAAAAAGGTCATCGAAGAAACGGGCTTCGGTACGCTTAACTCGCTTGTCGTGGTTGTGCCGAAAGGCGACGCCGAAAAAGAACGCCAACTTGTGAAATACGTGGAGTCTTTCGACCTTATCGACAAATCGCAGACGACCGCACTGTCGACAATCAACGTGTATTCTTTCATCGACGCGGATTCTTCGGAAACGCTGTATCTTACCGACGAATTGTCCAAGGCGGAAATACTTGCCTTAATCGATAAAATTCCCGCGGAAACCGACAAAGATAAGGAAAAGGTAGCCTTGATGAAAAACTTTGCGAACACCTGGTTTAACGAATATGTCGGAAAATATATGCCCGAAGGCACCGACAAAGAAACCGCAAAAGTCAGGCTTATCGACCTTCTGGACTTCGCCGTCCGCGAAAAACTGAACAGCATTTCGCCGCTTTTGAACGGAAACGAAGAAATTAAAGCATATCTCGATCAGGTCAAACAAATTTCCTTTGCAAAGGCTAATCTCGAATCCGAAAACTATTCCCGCATCACGTTCAACATCAACGGCGGGGTGGAAGACGACGACGTGTTTGAACTTGTCAAAACCTTGAAATCGGGTGTGTCCGACTTTTACGAGGAAAGATATATCACCGGCGAAAGCGTCGTGTGCTATGAGATGAGCGAATACTTTATGAAAGACAACCTTATGGTGTGTCTGTTCACCGATTTGTTCATTCTGGTTATATTGCTTATAACGTTCAGGAATATTTCGCTTCCGATAATCCTTATTCTTGCGATTCAGGGCGGAATTTTCATCAACTTTGCGATTCCGTTCTTGTCCAAGACGTCGATTTCATTCATCGGCTACCTTATAATAAGCGCGATACAGATGGGCGCGACAATCGACTACGCAATCGTGCTTACCAACAGATACCGCGGCATAAGGAAAGATTTCACCGACCGCTACGACGCAATGGCTGCCGCAACAAACGCCGTGTTCCCGACAATTCTGACGTCGGGCGTCATTCTTACGGCAACCGGCTTCGTTATGAGCATGCTGTCGTCGGGTGTGGTGGCGCAACTCGGACTGTTGCTGGGCGTAGGCACGCTGACGTCGATAATCATCGTGTTGTTCGTCCTGCCGTCGCTTCTTCTGGTGACAGAGAAAGTCGTCGATAAAACCGACTTTTCAAAACTGTTCAGGAAAAAACAAAAAGCCGCCGTCGAAGAAGTTATGCTAAGCCCCGACTTCACGGAGCCTTCCGACAACGCCGTAAAGGCACAGAAAACCGAAAACGAATAAGGTTGATTTTGTCGGCGAAAATGAGTTGACAAAAAAGATATTTCGCATTATCATTTTCATATCGATATAAAAGGGCGTATTATGAAAAACTTCGTCGAAAACAAGTTTTATTACTATTACTTTCAAAACAACGTTTCATTCTGCAAGGGACGCTGAAAGTCGACGCACTTTTTTTTCAGGTAAGTTAGCGATTCCTTTGCGGAATCGCTTTTTTTATACGAAAAACCACGCCGATTTGCAATATATACGGAAAACGGCGCGAAATATGTGAAAAAACGATGGTTTTATAATCAAAATTGATTATAATGGAAAGACAGAGGTTTATATGAAAGATATTTTGGACGCAAGGAACGAAATTAACGAAATCGACAAACAAATGGCGCAGCTGTTCCAGAAAAGAATGGAAGCCGTGAAAGACGTTGCCGTTTATAAAAAGGACAACGGTCTGTCCGTCCGCGACCTTTCCCGCGAGGCGGAAGTCGCAAAACGCAATTCAAAATTCGTCACGGACGAAAGCCTGAAACCGTATTACGTCGACTTCATCAGAAACACGATCGACGTGTCCTGTAAGTATCAGGAATCGCTGCTTCGGAATATGACCGTCGCGTACTGCGGCGTGGAGGGGGCGTTTGCACACATTGCCGCAAAGAAAATGTTCCCGACCGCGACGTACAAGCCCTGCGCGACTTTTTCGGAGGCGTACGAGGGCGTCGAAAAGGGCGAATACGACTGCGCCGTGCTTCCGCTTGAAAACAGTTACGCCGGGGAAGTCGGCGAGGTTATGGATCTGACGTTTTCGGGCGATCTGCATATAAATCAGGTTATCGAAGTGCCGATTACGCACAATCTTCTGGCATTGCCCGGCGCAAGCGTCGACACGATAAAAACCGTCGTGAGCCACCCGCAGGCGCTCATGCAGTGCGCGGATTTCATAAAGAAAAACAATTTTGAGGTCAAAGCGTATTCCAACACCGCGCTTGCCGCAAAGTTCGTCAAAGACTGCGGCGACAAAACGATTGCCGCGATTGCCTCCGACGAAACCGCAAACGTTTTCGGGCTCGATATCATTGAAAAAAGCGTCAACGACGTGAAAACCAACACGACGAGATTCGCCGCGTTTTCAAGGGTTGAAAATACGCCGTTTTGCCTTACGAAAAGAGAAAACGAAAACTTTATTCTGGTGTTCACGGTGCAGAACGAATCGGGCGCGCTCGCAAGCGCGTTGAACATAATCGGCGCACACAACTTCAATATGCGCGCGCTTCGTTCCCGTCCGATGAAAAACCTGAAATGGAATTACTATTTTTACATCGAGGCGGAAGGAAACGTCAATACGCAAAACGGAAAAGAACTTATGCAAGAGTTGTCCGCGCTTTGCGCCAAGCTGAAACTTGTCGGCAGCTACTTCTCGAACGAGGGATACGAAAAATGATTATACCCGTAAATCTTGACGAAAAATACGACGTCATCGTCGAAAACGGCGCACTTGACGACGCGGAAAAACACTTTAACCTTAACAGAAAGGTTCTGGTTCTGACCGACGACGGAGTGCCCGAAATGTACGCCGAAAAAGTCGCAAAAAAATGCGAAACCCCCGTTGTCGTGACACTTAAACACGGCGAAGAAAGCAAAAACTTCGACAACTTCAAACATATCCTTTCCGTTATGCTTGAAAACTCGTTTTCAAGGAAAGATTGCGTTGTGGCTGTCGGCGGCGGCGTTGTCGGGGATATCGGCGGATTCGCCGCGTCGTGTTATATGCGCGGCGTCGATTTTTACAACGTGCCGACAACCCTTTTGTCGATGGTGGACTCGTCAATCGGCGGGAAAACCGCAATCGACTTTATGGGAGTGAAAAACGTCGTCGGCTCATTTTATCAGCCGAAAGAGGTCGTGGTCGATCCTTGCGTTTTAAGCACGCTTGACGACAGACAATTTTACGCAGGGCTTGCGGAGTCGATAAAAATGGCGGCGACGTCGGACGCATCGCTTTTTGAATTTATCGAAGACGCCGACGTGAAACGCGACGTGAAAGAAATCATCGAAAGGTCGATACTCATCAAAAAAGCCGTCGTGGAAAAGGACGAAAAAGAAGAGGGATTAAGAAAGGTTCTGAACTTTGGTCATACCGTCGGACACGCAATCGAAAGCGCGGAGCAGGGTAAACTTTTGCACGGCGAATGCGTTGCGACTGGTATGCTGTACGCATGCTCCGACGGTGTAAAAACGCGCCTTGAAAACCTCATGACACAGTTTGGACTTCCTATAAAAACCGAAAAAACGGCGGCGCAACTTCTGCCGTACATCACGCACGACAAAAAAGCGAGCGGCGGAAAAATCTCGACGGTGTACGTCGACGAAATCGGAAGTTTCAAATTTATCGACCGCACCGCGGAAGAAATACTTTTAATATCGGAGAAAAAGAAATGAAAAACACGTTCGGAAACAGCATTTCGCTTACCGTATTCGGCGAAAGTCACGGCGAATGCGTCGGCGCGGTTATCGACGGACTCGCGGCGGGAATCGTCGTTGACGAAAACCTGATAAGGGAAGACCTTAAAAGGCGCGCTCCGGCGACAAGCACGGACACCGCGCGCCGCGAAAACGACAATTTCAAAATTGTGAGCGGCGTGTTTAACGGCAGGACGACGGGCGCTCCGATTTGCGTGATTGTCCCAAACGAAAATACGAAAAGCGGCGACTACGATTACGGTATCGCGCGGCCGTCGCACGCCGATTACACGGCGTTTTGCAAATATCACGGATATGAAGATTACCGCGGTGGCGGACACTTCTCGGGGCGCGTAACGGCAGGGATAGTTGCTGCCGCTTCGATTGTAAAAAGCGCACTGGAAAGCATCGGAATTAACATTGCGACGCACGTCCTTGAATGTGCGAACGTGCAGGATAAACCGTTTAACGACATCAAAAACGAGATATTAACCATTAAATCTGCAACATTCCCCGTTATCGACAAAGCGCAAGGGAAAAAGATGCAGGAAGAAATCGAAAAAGCGAAAGCCGACGGCGACAGCGTCGGCGGCGTCACCGAAACCGCAATAATCGGATTGCCCGAAGGCGTCGGCGAGCCGTGGTTCGACAGTGTTGAAAGCATACTCTCGCACGCGCTGTTTTCAATCGGCGGGATTAAGGGTGTGGAATTCGGCAACGGCTTTGAAATGACAAAAATGAGAGGAAGCGCCGCAAACGACGCGTTCGCTTTGGAAAACGGAAAAGTCGTAACGATTACGAATAACAACGGCGGCGTAAACGGCGGCATCACCAACGGCATGCCCGTGATTTTCAAGTGCGCCGTGAAGCCCACGCCGTCCATTTACAAAACGCAGAAAACGGTCAATTTTTTGAAAAACGAAGAGACCGAAATCAATATTCGCGGCAGACACGATCCCGCGATAATAAGAAGGATTTGTCCCGTTATCGACGCGGTCGCAGCGCTTGCCGTCGCCGATCTACTGCAACAAAAATACGGCGCGGACGTCATGACAAAAGGTATCGGAAAATGAAATACGGACTCATCGGAAAACCGCTCGGACACAGTTTCTCGCGCGAAATACACGCACTCATTGCGGACTACGATTATCGGCTTTTTGAAATCGACGAGGACGAGTTGCCGCGCTTTTTTCAAGAACGCGACTTTTCGGGCATAAACGTTACGATTCCTTACAAGCAGGCGGTGATTCCGTTTCTGGACGAAATATCCGACGAGGCGAAAAAAATCGGCGCGGTGAACACGATTGTCAAAAAGGAAGGGAAACTTTTCGGATTCAACACCGACTTTTTCGGCATGCGCGCGCTCATCAAAAGCACGGGGCTTGACCTTGAAAACAAAACCGTTCTGATACTCGGCACGGGCGGCACGTCGAAAACCGCCGTTGAGGTTTCAAAAAGCCTTGGGGCGACGGAAATCGTGAAAGTGTCAAGAAAAAAGTCTTCGGACACGGTGACATACGACGAAGCGTACGAAAAGTTTTCGGGCGCGGACGTCATCATAAATACGACGCCTGTCGGAATGTTTCCAAACGCCGACAAAACGCCCGTCGATATTAAAAAATTCAAAAAATTGCAGGGCGTTATCGACGCGGTTTACAACCCCCTTCGCACAAATTTCGTGCTTGACGCCGAAAGTATCGGCGCGAAAGGGCGCGGCGGGCTGTATATGCTTGTGGCGCAGGCTGTTTATGCGTCGGCGTTGTTTCTGGATAAAACCGCAGACGAGAACGTCATCGACAAAACGTACGCCCGCATACTGAAAGAAAAGCGCAATATCGTGCTTTGCGGTATGCCGTCTTCCGGGAAAACAACCGTCGGGAAAGCGCTTGCAAACGATTTCGGAAAAAGATTTATCGACACCGACGACGTCGTGGTTGAAAAACGGAAGGAATCCATAAGCGATATTTTTGAAAAGTACGGCGAAGGAGAATTTCGGAAGGAAGAGCGGCTTGCAATCGAGGAATTGTCAAAAGAAAACGGGCTTGTCATCGCAACGGGCGGCGGCGCGGTGCTGGACGAAAACAACGTACGCGCGCTCAGACGAAACGGCGTAATTCTGTTTCTGGACAGAAGCCTTGAAAACCTTGTCGCAACTGCCGACAGACCATTATCCAAGGACAAGGAAAAACTCAAAAATCTTTTTGAAAAAAGATACGACGTTTATAAGTCGTGCGCGGACGCGGTAATCCCCGCAGACGGCGAAATCGCCGACGTCGTCGAAAAAATAAAAGGAGTTTTATTATGAAGTTTCTTATTCTGAACGGACCGAATATCAATATGCTGGGCATAAGAGAGCCCGAAATTTACGGAGAAGAAACGTACGATGCCCTTGTCGAAAAGGTCAAAGAGCACGCGGAAGAAATCGGCGTGGAGGTCGAGTTTTTCCAGTCGAACCACGAAGGCGCGCTCATCGACGAAATCCAGCGCGCGTACTTTTCGCAAGTTGACGGCATCGTGTTCAATCCCGCGGGATATACGCATACGAGCATTGCGCTTGCCGACGCCGTGAAAGCCGTGTCGATACCCACCGTAGAGGTGCATATTTCGTTCGTCAGCGAAAGGGAAACGTACAGACAGATAAGTTTTGTCCGCGCGGTCGCAATCGACACCGTCGAAGGGCAAGGGCTTAACGGATACCTTATCGCGATGGACGCGCTCAAAAATCATCTTATAAATAATGAAGGTTAAAATTCTGCCGTCAAAAACGTCGGGCGAAGTTTCGGCGCCGCCGTCAAAAAGTTTTGCTCACCGATATCTTATCGGCAGCGTTTTGTCGTGCGGAAAGTGCGTGATAAAAAATATTGCGGACAGCGACGATATTTCGGCAACGCTTTCGTGCATCGAACAACTTGGCGGAAGCGTAACGAAAGACGGAAATACCGTGACCGTTATTCCGACAAACGAAAAGCAAATCGAAAACGCGGTTTTCGACTGCAAAGAAAGCGGCAGTACGCTGAGGTTTTTTATCCCCGTAGTGCTTGCGACAGGCGCGAAAAACTGCACGTTTTTAGGGAGCGAAAGACTGCTTGCGCGCGGGATAAAGGAATACGAAAAACTTTTTGAAAACAGCGACGTAAAAATAAAATCCGACGAAAAATCAATCGAAGTAAACGGGACACTCTCGGCGGGGAATTACGAAATAAGCGGCGAGGTCAGCAGTCAATATACAACCGGAATGTTGTTTGCATTGTCGGTACTTGACGGCAAAAGCACGCTTAAAATCACGGGAAATGCCGAAAGCCGCGCTTACGTCGATATGACGATAAAAGTTTTGAAAGACTTCGGTGCGGATATTACGGAACCCGAAAAAAACTTTTTTGAAATAAACGGAAAAGGACGGCTTTCGCCCGGCGAATTTACAGTTGAGGGCGACTGGTCGAACGCCGCATTTTTAATTACGCTTTCCCGCCTTACCGGGAAAATCGACGTTTCGGGACTTAACGAAAACAGCGTGCAGGGCGACAGATTTTGCACTGCCGCATTTGACGCGCTGGACGGCGAAAACGCCGAAATCGACCTTAAAGACTGTCCCGACCTTGCGCCGATATTATTTTCTTACGCCGCATATAAAAACGGCGGAAAGTTCATAAACACAAGGCGGTTAAGGGTGAAAGAAAGCGACCGCGCAAACGTTATGGCGGAAGAACTGAAAAAATTCGGCGCAAATGTTAAAGTGTACGAAAACAGCGTTGAAAGTGAAAAAACGCAACTTAAACCGCCGATTGTGCCGCTTTGCGGACACAACGACCACCGCATCGTAATGGCGCTTTCGGTGCTTGCGGCAGTGTTTGGCGCTGAAATCGACGGGGCGGAGGCAGTAAACAAAAGTTATCCCGATTTCTTCCGCGTCATAAAAAAAGCAGGAGTAAACGTATATGAAATTCGATAAAAACACAAAAATTCTGATCGTAGGGCTTGGGCTTATCGGCGGCAGTTACGCAAAGGCGTTGTCGGACGAAGGATATTTCGTCGGCGCAATCGACAAAAAGAAAAGTTCGGTCGAGTACGCGTTGAAAAACGGGCTTATACAGGTTGGCGAGACAAGCGTGAAAAAAGATTTCGTAAAAGACTTTGACCTTATCGTTTTTGCGCTGTATCCGCACGATTTCATAAACTGGATCAAGGAATATCAATCATCAATAAAGTCGGGCGCGCTTATCACCGACGTTACCGGTGTGAAGTCGTTCGTCGTCGAAAACGTGCAGAAAATTCTTCGTGGCGACTTGGAATTCGTGGGGGCGCATCCGATGGCAGGCAAAGAAGTCAGCGGCGTCGAAAACGCCGATCCGAAAATCTTCGTCGGGGCAAATTACATCGTGACGCCCACGAAAAGGAATACAGACGAAAACGTGCAGGCGGTGCAAGATCTCGGCCGCGCGCTCGGTTTTGAAAGGATATCGTCGCTTTCGCCCGAAGAGCACGACGAAACGGTGGGGTTTTTGTCGCATCTGACGCATTGCATCGCCGTATCGCTGATGGTATCCAAAAAGTCGCAACATCTTGCCGAATACACGGGCGATTCCTTCCGCGACCTTACCCGCATCGCAAAAATCAACGACGAAATGTGGAGCGAACTTTTCCTTGCAAACAAGGACGAACTCTTAAAACAAATGGACCTGTTTGAAGAAAAATTCAACCAACTGAAAGAAGATATTAAAAACGATAATCGTGAAAAAATAAGAGAAACGCTGCGCGAATCCACGGCGCGCCGCAAAGTGTTTGACAAAGACGCAAAGGAGACAAAATAAATGAATCTCGAATTCAAAAGAAAACTGCCGACGTTGCAGGAAATCAAGGCGATGTATCCGCTTGACGACGCGCTTGCGGCGCACAAAAAAGATACCGACGCCACACTCAAAAACATTTTTTCGGGGAAGGATAACCGCCTGCTTCTGGTAATCGGGCCGTGTTCCGCCGACAGAGAGGACGCCGTTCTCGACTATATTTCAAGGCTCAGGCGCGTGCAGGAAAAGGTCGCCGACAAAATCGTCATCGTGCCGCGCATTTATACCAACAAACCGCGCACGACCGGCGACGGTTACAAGGGAATGCTGCACCAGCCCGATCCCAACGCCGACGAAAATATGCTGAAAGGGCTGATCGCCATAAGGAAATTGCACATAAAGGCACTTAACGAAACGGGATTTTCCTGTGCGGACGAAATGCTTTATCCCGAAAACCATCTGTATCTGTCCGACGTTTTGTCGTACGTTGCGGTCGGCGCAAGGTCGGTTGAAAACCAATTCCACAGGCTCACGGCAAGCGGGCTCGATATTCCCGTCGGCATGAAAAACCCGACAAGCGGCGATTTGTCCGTTATGATGAATTCGATACGCGCGGCGCAGCATCCGCACACGTTCGTGTATTCGGGGTGGGAAGTGAACAGCGCGGGAAATACGCTCGCGCACGCGATACTGCGCGGTTCGGTGGATAAAAACGGACAGGCAATCCCGAATTACCATTACGAAGACCTTATCAAACTTTGCGATCTGTACGCGAAAAGCGGGCTTGAAAATCCCGCCGTTATCGTCGATACCAACCACTCGAATTCGGCAAAAAAATTCGACGAGCAACCGCGCATCGCAAAAGAAGTGTTGCACAGCACGCGTTATTCCAAAGGTATCGGGAAAATGGTGAAAGGGCTGATGATCGAATCATATATCGAAGACGGCTCGCAACCGTCGGACGGCAAAATTTACGGAAAATCCATCACCGACGCATGCCTCGGGTGGGACAAAACCGAAAGGCTTATTTACGATATCGCGGATTTAAGATAAAAAAAATTAACGATAAAGTCGATAATTCGTCAAAAGAAAACGAAAAATAAAAGCGCGGACAAAACGTCCGCGCTTTGCATTATACAATCGTATTAAAAGAATCTTGCGACAAGGTCTTTGGAGTATTGCACCGTTTCTTCCATATCGCCGAAGCTCATGATTTCGCCGGCGTAATATGTATTGAGCTGACCTTGCATACTTTCGACTTTTTCGTACCAGCCGTCGGCGTAGTCTTTCTCAAACACGTGGGGGAAGTAATACCACTTTCTCTCATAGACGCATTTGTCAATGTCGATGCCGCAAAGTTTCATATCGTCCCAAGCCATCTTTTTCGCTTCTTCGTAGGTTTTGAGTTCCTTACCCTTGTAGTTGCGCAGGACGTAAGTTGTAAGAACCTGATTGGGTTCGTCCTTCCATCTGTGATAGAACACCATAAGGTGACCGAGTCTTTCGGGAACCATGTTGTCGAAGAGATAGCCCGACATATCGGGGTAATAAGTGCCTTTCTTGCAGGTGATTGCGGTGACGTCGTAGCGTTCGTAATCGATTTTTGCGAAAAGCGCTTTTTCCTGTTCGGTCGCGTCGAAGTAGGAAGGCAGATATTGCAGAGGAGCGGTAACGATGATTTTGTCGTATTCTTCCATTTTGTCGCCGATATAAACCTGAACTTTGCCGTTTTCACGCGTAACTTTCGTGATGTTGACGTTGAGGCGGGCGGGGTGTTGAAGTTTCTCGTTGACTGCTTCGTAAATGCTTTGCGTGCCGTCTTTCCACGTCCACAAATCTTTGTTTACGAAGTACATTGCGGTTGCAAAGTCAAGGTATTTCATGACGTATGCCGCAGGGATTTCGTCAAAGAAGCCGTATCCGAACGCGGTGTAAGGCCCGATCCAGATTTCCTGCGCAAGTTCAACCTTGTTGAGTTTGCAGAAATCCTTGAAATTCATGCACAAATCTTTGAGGTTGGGGTTTTCTCCGACAACGTGTTCGCCGGTGACCGGATCGTACCCGTCGTATTTACCCTCGGAAATTCCCTTGTGACCGGTGTATTGATATCCCTTGTACTTGGTCGCAAGAAGCGTGCCGAGTTTTTTGACCTGTGATTTCATCTTCAAAAGATGCGGGATAAGCAGGGGGTTTTTCTTCGGATTGAACGGATCGTACGGTTTTCCGTTCATTTTGCGATACGCACGTTCGAGTTTCGGTCCGTTGTGATCGACGCCGCCGAATAATTCAAGCTCATGCACGGCGTAATACGTCGGGCAACCCATAATCGCGCCCATTTCAAATCGCTTTCCGTCATGATACGGAGAGTGGCATTTTCCGCCGACGTGGTCTTCTTTTTCAAGAATCGAATAATCGGTATAACCGTTCTTTTCAAGATGAACTGCCGCGCTTAATCCCGCGGGACCGGCGCCGATGATACAAATCTTTTCATTCTTTGCCATAATAATCTCCTTGAACTAAGTAAGTCTTGCGACCTACAAATTATTTTTCTTATAAAACAATTATACCACCTATTTTTACAATGTAAATACTTTTGTTAAAATTTTGACGAAAAATATCGAAAAGTTGCGTTTAAGTATTCACAACGTAATTTCGGCGTGGTATAATGAGATTGATTTAAGAGGTGAAAAAATGAAATTTACGTCTTTTGTTCAACTTTTACACAGCGGTGCGACGAATTATCCCGACAACGTTGCGCTCTTGTACGACGAGGGCGGAACTACGGTCAAAAAAACGTACGCGCAGTTATACGCCGACGTCAAAGATCGCGTCCGCGCGCTTGAAAGTATGAAAGAAACCTGCGTGGGTATTCTCGAAGCGCCGTCGGAAAAATGGCTTGTCGATATGTTCGCGTGCGTGATTGCCGGAAAGCAAACGGTGCTACTCGACGCGATGTCGGACGCCGCGACGCTCCAAAAATGCGTTCTCGCAACCGACGTCGAAACTATTCTCACCGACAACCTGACCGCGCCGTATGCGACCGCTTTGACGTTTTGCCCGCATACGCTGAACAGGACGGACGGAGAAGGCGATATATTGTTTTTCACGTCGGGCACTACGGAGTCCTCAAAAGCGGTGGTGCTGACCTCGAAATCCCTTTGCGCCAGCGCCTGGAACGGACAGGAAAGATGCCCGTGCAACGAAAACGACAATCTGCTTTGCGTGCTTCCGCTCACTCACGTGTTCGGGTTCGTATGTTCGATGCTGTGGCCGTTGTCGCAGGGCGCGTGCGTGTCGTTGACAAGGGGGCTTCGTTATCTCCCGTTCGACGCGAAATATTTCAACCCGACGATTATATCCGTCGTGCCGTCCGTGTTGAAATTCCTTTTGAACTTCAACGCGCTTAACGATAATTTGCGTATGGTGCTTGTCGGCGCGGGCCCCGCAAGCGAGCAGGTGCTGGACGCCGTGAAAGCAAAGGGCGTCGAAATCCGCTTTGGCTACGGGCTGACCGAAACGTCAAGCGGCGTTGCCATAAGCACGGGCGAAAATCCGTTTGCGATGACGCCGTGTCCCGACGACGAAATCACGCTTTCGGGCGACGGCGAAATATTGATAAAATGCCCCGAATGTATTATGAAAGGGTATTATAAAAACAAAACCGCAACCGACGAAGTGCTGATAAACGGCGTGTTCCATACGGGCGATCTCGGCAAATTCGACAAAGACGGCAACCTTTATATCACGGGCAGGAAAAAAGATATTCTCGTCCTTGAAAACGGCACGAAAATTTATCTTGCCGAGTGGGAGGCGGAACTTCAAAAAGCATTGAATATCGACGATATCGCGCTCGCGCAAAAAGACGGCGTCGTGACGTTGTTCGTCGGCGACAAGGACGGCAATATCGACAAGGACGACGTGAAAAACAAAGTAAACGAATTCAACAAAACAAAATCTTTCGACCGACAAATCGGGGATGTCTGCATTATGCCGCACGCCCTTGAAAGGACGGCGACGGGCAAAATAAAACGCTGGGCTTTATAACGACGTATTCTACACAAAGGAGTATAAAAATGCAAGTCACAAAACAAGAAATTCAGGACAACCTTACAAAGTTGGTGAAACAATACGTTCCTTCTCTTCAAAACGAAGAAATCACGCGCGAAACCCCCATCAATTCAAAGGGGTACGAATCGCTCAATTACATATATATCGTATGCACGCTTGAAAGCGACTACAACGTAAAAATTCCCGATAAGGTGTGGATGAAACTACGCAGCGTCGGCGAAGTCGTGGACGTAGTTTACGATATGGCAACGAAAAAATAATTTTGCGGAATTTTGCAAAACAGCCGCTTAATCATACCAAAAATATGGATAAAGTTAATGATTTAATATATACAGTCCATAAGAAGATGCTTGCCGACGACGTTACGATGTTTCGGAAATTGCGCCCGTCGGTGCTTTTACGGCTCATTCAGGAAATATCCATCGCACACACCGAAGCGCTTGGCGCAGGCAGGGCGAAAACGCTTGACAAAGGCGTTTTGTGGGTTGTCGCAAGAATGAAAATCGAAATAAACAGACTACCTTCTTACGACGAAACCGTTACCCTTGAAAGCTTTGCGGGCAAAACCTTGCGCGTGCTTTTCCCGCGGTATTACGAGATGCTGGACGAAAGCGGTAATACGCTTGTCAAAGCAAGCGCGGTATGGCTCCTGATGGACGAAAAAACAAGGCATATGGCGTTCCCCGAAGAGTACGGCGTTGAGATCCCGTCCCTTGAAAAAGATATCGGGATTTCTCTTCCGTGCGGCGTTTCGCCGGGCACTCAGAAAAACAAGAAAAATTTCGTGGCGTCATACAGCAGGGTTGACATCAACGGACATATGAACAACAGCAAATACGTCGACGAAGCCGAAGACTTGCTCGGCGCGGAATACCTTGAAACTCACGAAATGAAGTCGCTTGAAATCGAGTTCAAGTCCGAGATAAAATACGGCGCGCACGTACGTTTGGAATACACGATAAACGGTGACGAACTTACCATGGCGGGATACGTGAGAAAACGCCCGTGTTTTGCGCTCACGGCAAAGTTTGCGTGCACGGAACAGAAGTAAATTATTTTTGTGATTTTCAAGTACGCGATATTAAAAATATTTGACGATACCGCGCGATTATGATAAAATGCAGGCAAATAAGGGAGTAATCGGCACCCTTCACCCGGGGTGTAATAAAGCCGCTAACACGAGCGCAAACTCCGGTTTTATTTGAAATGATGAGACTTATCCGTAAGGATAGGTCTTTTTTATTTTCCGAAAGCCGGAACAAAACGATATCGACCTTACGAACAAAACGTTACAAACAAAATTTTCAACAATAGATACAGGAGTTTTTATGAAACACTATCTTGAAAACATCGACGAAGTTTGTCGGGACGTGAAAACGGGCGTCGACGGCATAACTTCGCAAGAGGCGGAATCTCGTCTTGAATCAAACGGCAAAAACAAACTTGCAGAGGGTAAAAAAGAGCCGATTATTCTGCGTTTGTTGAAGCAGTTTATCGAGCCGATGACGCTGATACTCATCGTTGCCGCGATAATTTCGGGTATTCTGACTGCGGTCAACAATTCTTCCGGCGGCAAAAAGGAGTTTCCGTCCGACGTCATCATAATAATGGCGGTCGTCATCATCAACGCGGTTCTCGGCGTCGTGCAGGAGAGCAAGGCGGAAAAAGCCATCGACGCGTTGCAAAAAATAGCCGCCGCCACGTCAAAGGTCATAAGGGACGGAAAACTCGTCGTCGTAAAAAGCGAAGATCTGGTTGTGGGCGACGTTATCGTCCTTGAAGCGGGCGACGCGGTTCCGGCGGACGCGCGAATTATCGAGTGCGCGAGTATGAAAGCCGAAGAAGCCGCGCTCACCGGCGAGTCCGTTCCCGTGCTTAAAACGTCGGACGCCATAAGCGCACAAAGCGGGGAAGTACCTCTCGGCGACAGGAAAAACATGGTATTTATGGGCAGCACCGTCGTTTACGGCAGAGGCAAGGCGGTTGTCGTCGCAACGGGTATGGACACCGAAATGGGTAAAATCGCGACCGCGCTCACTCAGGCGAAGGAAAGCAAAACGCCCCTTCAACAAAAACTTTCGCAACTCAGCAAAGTGCTTACGTATCTCGTAATCGGCATTTGCGCGGTGATTTTTGCGGTCAGTATGATTCGCGCCGCCGCCACAGGAACGCTTAAAGCGAACACTGCCGCGACGATACTCGACACGTTTATGGTTGCGGTATCGCTTGCCGTTGCGGCAATTCCGGAAGGTCTTGCGACGGTTGTAACGATCGTGCTTTCAATAGGCGTAACCAACATGTCAAAGCGCAACGCGATAATAAGAAAACTCACCGCTGTCGAAACGCTAGGATGCACGCAAATCATCTGCACGGACAAAACGGGCACGCTTACTCAAAATAAAATGACGGTTGTCGACCATTACGGCAGCGACGAAAATCTGCTTGCAAACGCAATGTCGCTTTGCTCTGACGCCGAGTTCGACAAGGAAAAAGGAGAGGCAGTCGGAGAACCTACCGAGTGCGCGCTTGTCAATTACGCGGCGACGCTCGGACTCGATAAAAACAATCAAAAAGAGATTTATCCCCGCATAGGCGAAATACCGTTCGATTCCATGCGTAAGATGATGACCACCGTCCACAAGGACGAAAACGGCAATATTCTGCAATTCACGAAAGGCGCACCCGACGAAATTGTCAAACGTTGTTCGTTTTATTTCAAAGACGGAAAAGCGGTTAAAATGGACGAAGGGAAACGCAATGAAATTCTTGCCGCAAACAAAGAGATGGCGGACAGGGCGCTTCGCGTGCTTGCAGTCGCTCAAAAACATCTTGATTCTGAAAAAAGCGAATATACCACCGAAAATGACGAAAAAGATATGTGTTTCGTGGGGCTTGTGGGTATGATAGATCCCGTTCGTCCCGAGGTCAAGCCCGCAATCGACGAGTGTAAAAAAGCGGGTATTCGTCCCGTTATGATCACGGGCGACCATAAGGATACCGCGGTTGCCATCGCAATGCAACTTGGGATTATCACCGATCCGTCGCAGGCAATCACGGGCGCGGACCTTGACAAAATCAGCGACGAAGATTTCGCAAACGACGTGGAAAAATATTCGGTTTACGCCCGCGTGCAGCCCGAACACAAAACAAGAATCGTCAACGCCTGGCGCGCAAAAGGATACATAACCGCAATGACCGGCGACGGCGTCAACGACGCTCCGTCAATCAAAAACGCCGACATCGGCGTGGGTATGGGCATCACGGGCACCGACGTCACAAAGAACGTCGCGGATATGATACTCACCGACGACAACTTCGCGACAATCGTTTCGGCAGTGGGCGAGGGAAGACGTATTTATGACAATATCCGCAAATCCATTCAGTTCTTGCTGGCGTCCAATCTTTCGGAAGTGCTGTCCATTTTCATCGCAACGCTTGCCGGGTTCACCATATTTAAGCCCGCGCATCTGCTTTGGATAAATCTCATCACGGATTGCTTCCCGGCTCTTTCGCTCGGTATGGAATCCGCAGAAAGCGACGTTATGAGCCGTCCGCCCAGAAACAGCAAAGACGGCGTCTTCGCAAACGGTATGGGCTTTGCAATCGGATATCAGGGCATACTTATCACCCTGATTACAATCGCGTCCTATTTCATCGGCGCGGAGGTCCTTGCGAAAATGCACCACGCGGAAGCAATCGCAAACGGCGCGTACAGCGCGGAAATGCTCGGCTCGTCAATGGCGTTTCTGACGCTTTCGATGGCGGAAATCTTCCATGCGTTTAATATGCGCTCTTTGCACGGCTCGGTTTTCAAAATCAAAAAACGCAACTGGTGGCTCTGGGGAGCGGGCATACTCTCGTTGCTGCTCACAACCCTCGTCGTTGAGGTCAGACCGCTTGCGGACGCCTTCGACCTTGCAAAACTCGACGGGACGGAATACGCCATTGCCATCGCGCTCGCATTTTCCATTATTCCGATGGTAGAGTTGGTTAAGGCAATCGCTCGCGCCGTCCGCAAAAAGAAAGGGATTGTCCTTTCCGCGTAATCGACAGCCAAAAACAGAATAATATCCAAAGTCGTTCCGGAACAAATAATATTTGTGTCAAAGGGTGATTTTGGGTGACAAAAGAAGAAGTCCGATGAGCCTGTAACCCGGTGTTCATCGGACTTCTACGTTGGTGGAGATGAGGGGGCGTAGCAAACAACGTTTGCGTAATAGCGAAGCAACGTCGCACACTGTGCTTTTGAAATTGCATTATCGGGGGCGATAATGCTCACTCTTTTGCTTGTGTGCTCCTTTTCCCCAAAAGTACAAAAGTATCTTTTGGGGACCCCTGAATATCGCAAAAGCGATCGTCTACGCTCAACGATTTGTTGCAAGCAACAATGCTACGCATTCGTGCGACAAATCGCACAATCGTTGGATATGTCCGCTGCGCTCGATTTCCGCAAATGCAAGCGCTTGCTTCTCTCTTCGCTTGCGGTCAGCCCGAAGGGGTTCACGCCGCAGGCGGCACGGCATCGCCGCGCAGAGCCCCCGAAAAGAAAAAGAACCCGATAAAATCGGGTTCATTTTTTTCAGTTGTGGTGGAGATGAGGGGGGTCGAACCCCTTACCTCTTGAATGCCATTCAAGCGCTCTACCAGTTGAGCTACACCCCCAAGGCGGATAACAAACGTAAATATACTATTTTTACGTCGTTTTGTCAACTGCATTTGAACAAGTGGGTGAAATGTTTCGGAACAAATTTTTTTGTGTATTTGATACATTCGCGATTCGCGCGTGCACGCGCTTCGCGCACTTAATTAAAGATAAGCATTGTTTAATCCTAATTATTTATATTATGTATACGGAAATTTATTACATCCGTAAGGTTTTTTATGCATAAAAATATGCGATTATGCCAAAATCGTGCATAAAATTCAAAAAAACAATCCATATTAGTTTTGATTTCTAAATCGCACGCTAATTAAAAGTAGCGTAATGTATAATTTCAATAACTATTTTATCAAAGTAGTGCTTTAATTGACTAAATTTTTTAGGAGGTAACAAAATGAAGCAAAAGAAATTACTTATGCTCATCGCGATGGTACTTGTCGTAGTGCTTTGCGCCTCTGTCCTTACTGCTTGCAAGAAGGATAAGAGCAAAGACAACAAGCCTTATGACATTACGAAGCGTGCCAGCACAGGTTGGGAAGATTCAAGACAATACACGTTGAGAGAGTACACTTCTCAAATGCCCGGCCAATGGTGCACGATTTTGTCAAGTGACATCGTCAACAACGATATGGAATCTTATATGACGAGTTCATTCTATGAATTCAACTACAAATTCGATGCAGACGGCAAGATCGTTCCCGGCGCATACACCGTTGAATATTCTGCGGCAACCAAACTTGAAGACGTAACGAAAAAATATGCAGGTCAATATGGTCTTGCTGCCGACGCTGAAAAAGGTCAGGCTTTTGCAATGACGCTTCGCAACGATCTTAAATGGGATGACGGCACGCCTATCAAAGCTGCTGACTTCGTTTACACGATGACGCAACAACTTTCGCCGAACTATCTCTTTGACACTGCGTCCAACTACTATTCGGGCAACTACGTCATTCATAACGCTCAAAACTACGTTAAACAAGGACAAAGCGGATGGTTCTCGGCTGCAGACGTTGCCGCATACGGCGCAAGCATTAGTAGCTTTGAAGGTTTGTATTTTGACGCACAAAACGTTAAAGCATTCGGGGATATCTTTGGTACGGCCGATATGACCAAATTGACTGCGGCAAAAGAGCTTTTTGTATCTAATGGGGTAAACGTTTTTGATGAACTTGTCCAATATGCCGGAGATAAGAGAACTCCTTTAACGAAAGAACTGTTTGATAAAATCAAAGGATTATTTGCGGCTGACGGAGGACTTAATTCATCTGTTTCAGGTTGGGGTTGGGCAGATGAAGAAATCGGCTATTTCACGGTTGTAAACTATACTTATCCCGCAATGGATTTCTCCGAAGTCGGTTATTTTGTCGGCGACAATGAGTATGAACTCGTAATGGTCATTGACGGAACGTTGAAACCTCTTGATGAAGAAGGCAAGCTGACTTATGAGGCAGGTTACTATTTCAGCAATTGGCCCCTTGTCAAGAAAGATTTGTGGGAAAAATGCGAAGATACAACCAAAACTCCGTATGCCAACAGCTACTGCACGACCTTGGAAAAGAGCGCAAGCTGGGGCCCCTACAAACTCACGAACTATCAAACCGACAAAACCTACACCGTTTCGCGTAATGACAAATGGTTTGGATATGGTCTTGAACAATATGCAAAACAATATCAAACCGACACGATTATTACAAACAAAATCCCTGAATGGGATACCGCGTGGATGTCTTTCCGTCTCGGCGAATACGACAGTGTCAGTATGGACGTTAAGATTGCAAACGAGTACAGAACTTCTCGCCAGGCATACTTTACTCCCGACACCGCAACGTTCGATTTGAACTTGCAATCCCTTGCAACATCCCGCACGGACAAGAGAAACAACCTGCTTCTCAATTATGAAGATTTCAGAAAAGCAATCTCTCTTGCAATCAACCGTGACGATTATTGCGCAAAGAACAGCCCGAGCTCGCAAGCTGCACTTGGACTGCTCAACAGCATGTACTACAATGACGTAGAAAACGGCAAGGTTTATCGCGAAAGCATCCAGGCAAAAGAAGCGATTCTCAACGCATACGGCGCGGAAAAAGTCGAGGGCGGATGGAAGGTCGGCACCGTTGTTTACAGCAATATCGACGAAGCAGTCGACGCAACGACCGGTTACAACGTAACACTCGCTCGTCAACTTATGACCAGCGCATACAATAAAGCAAAAGCAGACGGCAATTACCGTGACGGCGAAAAAATCGTCCTGACCTTTGGTATTTCCGAGCAAACTGCAAATACCGACAGAGTCAAAAACTGGTTCCAGGCAGCGTTTGACGACGCAACCAAAGGCACTGCGTTTGAAGGCAAAATCAGTATCGAATACTTCGTCTTCTCTGATAAGACATGGTCTGAACAATTTGAAAACGGCGAATATGACCTTTGCTTCGGTGCATGGGGCAACGCAGCATTCAACCCCGCATATCTCCTTTGCGAAACTCAAATAAGCGATGATAACAGATATGCGAAAGCATGGGATCCGACGGCTGTCAATGTTACAGTCAAGGCAACGCCCGATGCAAAACACGAAGACGGCGTTTATACCTATAACCTTGAACAATGGAGAAATATTCTTCAAGGTAAAGACAAGGCTCTGCCCAACTTCAAGAACTTCCCGATGGAAGATCAACTTACGGCACTTGGCGCAGTTGAGACCGCAATCTTGAAAGCATATTATTCTATCCCCGTATACAGCAGATATACTGCAAGTCTGATGGGTTATAAGACAGACTACATTACTTATGAATACAACACTTTCATGGGATATGGCGGAATCCGTTATATGTCTTACAACTTCGATGATACGGAATGGGCAGCTTTCGTGGCAGAAAAAGGCGGCGAGCTGAACTATAAGTTCGGCAAATAATCATTTGGCAACAACAGTTGCGGAATAACGATTAAAAACAACTCGGAGTTGGGACAAATTTTTGTCCCAACTTCGTGCTATTGTTAAATAGCAAAAAGGGTACAATAACTATGTATATGTTCAAATACATACTCAAACGTATCGGACTAATGCTGTTCACTTTTTCGGTGATTATGCTTATCTGTTTCGTTTTGATAAAATCCCTTCCTATACCGCTCAATGCCGGCTTAGGGAAGGACAAAGAATTGCTTGAAGCAAATTTACGCGCAAGGGGATATTACGACCCGATTATGGTTCAGTTGGGACGTTATATCGAGCGTATTTTTACAAAAGGCGACTTCGGCATTGGTACAACAATGTCGGCTTACGTCAATAAACCGGTGTGGGAATCGTTTGTAAAATGTATGCCCCCCACAATACTTATAAATGTTTATTCGTCTATTATCGGTGTACCGATTGGTCTGGCGCTTGGAATCTTTGCCGCGCTGAAAAAGAATAAGTGGCAAGATCAAGTCATCTCGACGGGTGTTATGGTGCTTATTTCGGTGCCGTCGATCGTGTATGCGTTTTTGATACAGTATTTTTTGTGTTTCAAATTGAAACTTTTCCCATTGATAATGGCAAACGGAACCAATTACTTTACAGGGGAAATGTTTCACAGTATGATGCCGGCGGTGCTTGCGCTGTGTCTGGGCTCGATTGCGGGGTATGCTCGTTATACTCGCGCGGAACTTACCGAAGTTCTGACAAACGAGTTCATGTTGCTTGCAAGGACAAAAGGTCTTACGAAAGGGCAGGCGATTGTGCGCCATGCGTTAAGAAATGCAATGGTGCCGATTTTCCCGATGATTTTGGGCGAATTTGTTTCCGTTCTCAGCGGATCGCTTATCATCGAAAAGTTTTTTGCGATACCGGGCGTTGGCGGATTGTATTTGAACTCCATCCAAGCCTTAGACTACGACTTCTTTATGTTGCTTTCGGGCTTTTACACTTTGGTTGGTCTTCTTGCAGGTATCATTGTCGATATCAGCTATGGCTTGATCGATCCGAGAATCAGAATGGGGGCAAAGTAATATGGAAGATATCTATAAAAATATACCCGCAGAAAAATTCCAGTTTGTTGAAAAACAAGACTTGGTTCACGAAAAGGTGCTTGAAACAAAGCCCCGCAGTTTCCTTGCGGACGCGTTTTCGCGGTTTTGCAAAAATAAGGGCTCAATCGTAGGAGCGGTCATCATTTTAATTTTGGTTTTGTATGCAATTTTCGGCACGATTTTTTCGCAGTATTCTGTTTCCCACAGAGATACGTATTTCCGTTACGCACGTCCGCGTAGCGAACTGTTTGCAAAAACAAATTTCTGGGACGGATGCGAAGAAAAAGAACATGATAAAGTAATTTTCGAGTATTACTACTACATGGGCAAAGAAACCGGTCACTATGCCGTCAAGAACGAAGAATATGAGAAAAAAGACAGTATGTACGTGTATCGTCTTGACTCGTACCATTCGCTCGGTTGCGTATTTATGAAGTTGTCCGAAGAAGAATATCTTTTGTTGCAACAATATCAGAATGAGACGGGAAAACAAGTCATTTATCCCGCGCTCGCTCTGTCAAAAGACCAAATGCTCAAAAAATACATGGGAGCAAGCGTTACGGGGGACACTGTTGCAAACTACTACTACAAGTTCGATCCGATCACAATGGAAGCAAAACTTGACGCGTCAGGCAACATTATCCCCAATTACAAAACGCACACGGTCGGCGAAACGACTCTTGACAACTACAACTCGTTACGTATTGCCGGCGACGGCGACAACGGCGTGGTGTATGAATATGCCCGTCCGAGAGATGCAGGCTATGAGGTGCGTGTAAATTATTACGAATATTATATTTTCAATCACTCGTACGTGCTTAAAGACGGCATAGAAAAACCGTCGTTCCTGTTTGGCGCAAACGAAGAAGGTCAGGACATTTTCACGTGTCTTGCCGCGGGCGCGTTATTCTCGTTCGGTTTCGCAATTGCCGTTGCGCTTGTCAACCTTATAGTCGGCGCAATTTACGGCGCGATCGAGGGCTATTACGGCGGCAAAGTCGACTTGGTCATGGAAAGATTTTCGGATATTTTGTCCGCAGTGCCGATGATGATTGTCGTTACTTTGCTTAAACTGCATATGGGCACTTCCGGCGCTGTTCTTGTTTTGTTCATTTCCTTCTTCCTGACAGGCTGGATAGGAATGGCGTCTACAACAAGAATGCAGTTTTATCGTTATAAAAATCAGGAATATGTTCTTGCAGCCCGCACGCTCGGCGCAAGCGACGCAAGGATTATAGTGAAACACATCTTCCCGAATGCCGTCGGCACACTCGTTACAAGTTGCGCGTTGGTGATCCCGTCGATGATTTATTCGGAAGTCAATCTGAGCTATCTCGGAATTATCAGCTTAACGTCGGGCAATCTTACAAGCGTAGGCACGCTTCTTTCAAGCGGTCAGAGCGCATTGTTAACCGCGCCGCACGTTGCTCTTATGCCGTCACTGTTCCTTGCATTATTATTGTTGAGTTTCAACTTGTTCGGCAACGGACTTCGCGACGCGTTCAACCCGTCGCTCAGAGGATCGGAGGAATGATATGGAAAAGAAACTTGAAGTTAAAAATCTGAGAATTTCGTTCCGTACCGACGCGGGCAAAGTTCAGGCAGTACGCGGCATCGACTTCGATTTGTACAAGGGAGAAACCTTGGCAATCGTCGGCGAGTCGGGCAGCGGCAAATCCGTCACGAACAAAGCAATAATCGGTATCTCCGCCCCCAACGCCATTGTCGAAAGCGGCGAGATTATCTATGACGGCATGGATCTTTTGCAGATCAACGAGGAAGAGTTCCATAAACTTCGCGGCGACAAAATCGCAATGATTTTCCAGGATCCGCTGTCGGCACTCGACCCCATCAACCGCATCGGCATGCAACTTACCGAAGCGATGATTCTGAAAAACCGCGCCAACCGCAGAGAGTCGAGGAAAGCGTTCAACACCCGCATGAAACTGCTGTGCGCCGCCATGAACGACGCAATGGGCGTTGACGAAAAGTCCCCGCGCGGCGTCGAAAACGCGAAACTCTGTAAGGATTTCGATACGTTTGAGTGCTTGCACCTTAAACTCGAAGGCGCATATAACGTCGCATACGAAAACGCCGAAAACGGCTTGGAAAGCGCGGACGACTTGCTTTTCCATATCGAAAAGAACGCCGTGTCCGAATTTGCCCGTTCCGTGCGCGAAATCGTTGCAAACGCCGAAAAATCGGTCAACGAATATGTTTCGGACAGCGACATCGTCGAATTCGCAAAAGCGTTCAGAATCGAGGCGGACAACGTAAGAAAAACAAGGGGCAAAGAAAAAGATTATTCAAAAGTCGTCGCTCCGCTTACCGCGCTTCGCGATAAGTTCAAGGAAGCGGTCGATAAGAAAATGCCCAACTTCTTTGCGTTTGCGTACTATAAAACGTTCGGCCACAACGAAATGCTCCCCGACGGCGATATCGACGAATTGAACGTGTTTTTGAGAAAATACCTTGATGATAACTTTATGCTTTCGTTCATCGAAGACGTCAAGAAAGGAATCGTTTATTCGTTTGAAAAATCGATCGAGAAGAAAAAGGACGTCATAGAACTCATCAGGGCGAACCGCGCGGCGTACGTCGAGGGCGAACCCGATAAAAAACTTTATAAAGCCACCGCAAAAGTGCTTTCGGAAGCCGTGAAAGACTCAATCGATAAGCTCGCTATCATAAAAGACAGCACCGCTTATACCTTCGAGCCGAGCCTTTACCGCGCAATCGACACATATTTTTCGGCAATTCCCAACAACGTTAAAGAACAAAAACGTTACGATAAGGAGTCGAAAAAGATCGATAAAATCACCGCTCGCGGAAAAACCCCGGATTATAAGGTTGTCCCTGCAAAAATCATCGATCTGGACCTTGCAAGGCAAAATATCGTCGCGATTCTGGACAAGATCGTCGAAAGCTACGAAAAAGCAATCGCAACTGCCGAAAACTTCGACGCCGAAAAGGAAACCATTGCAACCATCGATTTCTTGAAAGAAAAAGCACAGGCTGTCGCGTATCGCGTCACCAGAATGGTTGCGAAAAACAAGGCGTTGAAACTGATGGAAGAAGTCGGCATTCCCGAGCCGAGAAAGAGATATCGTCAATATCCGTTCCAGTTCTCGGGCGGTATGCGTCAGCGTATAGTTATCGCAATCGCTCTTGCGGCAAACCCCGACATCCTTATCTGCGACGAACCTACGACCGCGTTGGACGTTACGATTCAGGCGCAGATACTCGAACTTATCAATAAACTTAAAAAGGAAAGAAACCTTTCCATTATCTTTATTACGCACGATCTCGGCGTCGTTGCGAATATGGCGGACAGAATCGCCGTCATGTATGCCGGCAAAATCGTCGAAACGGGCACAGCGGAAGATATTTTCTATTCGCCGGCGCACCCGTATACCTGGGCGTTGCTGTCTTCGATGCCCGACCTCGATACCGATGAAAAACTTGAAGCGATTCCCGGCACCCCGCCGAATATGATTTATCCGCCGAAGGGCGACGCTTTCGCCGCGCGAAACAAATATGCGATGAAAATCGACTTTGAGTTGCAACCGCCTATGTTTGAGATTTCGCCCACGCACAAAGCGGCAACATGGCTGTTGCATCCCGACGCACCGAAAATCGATATGCCGAAGATTGTTGCGGACAGAATTGAAAGAATGAAAAATCTGGCGAAAGAAAAAGCGGAAGAAACCGAAAACGGCAACGAAGGAGGACAAAATGAGCAATAATTTTAACGATAAAGAAGTCCTTCTGAAAGTCGAGCATCTTTCGCAATATTTCAAGCTCGGACAGTCCACGCTGAAAGCCGTCAACGACGTCAGTTTCGACATCAAAAAAGGCGAAGTTTTCGGGCTTGTCGGCGAGTCGGGTTGCGGCAAAACCACGACGGGAAGAAGTATTATCAAACTTTATAACTGCACCGACGGCAACGTTTATTTTGAAGGAAGACGTATCTGCGCGGGCACGTTGACGTACAAAAACGCAATCAAAGATGCGTGGAAAAAGTTTTTCAAAAACTTTTCAAAAAAGAATCCGCCCGAAGATAAAAAGGATTTCAAAGGCGCATTTTTGGAACTTGCCGGCGTATTGAAAGTCGAAATCAAAAATATCAGAAGCGCGAAAAGCGACCAGAAACGTTGCGATAAAAAGTACGCAAAGGAAAAGGTCGGGGAAGTCAATGCGGAATATCTGCCGAAGCTTAAAGAGCTTGACAAGAAATCCCCCGAATTCAAGAAGCTGCTTTTGGAATATCTTGGAAAGCGCAGGCTTGCAAGAAAGGAAAGAATCGTCACGAAAATCCAGATGGTTTTCCAGGATCCCATTGCCTCGCTCGATCCCCGTATGACCGTCCGCGAAATCATTGCGGAAGGACTTAAAATCAGGGGCATCAGAAACAAGGAAGAAATCAACGAAAAAGTTTACGAAGTGCTTGAAAAAGTCGGGCTTGTCAAAGAACACGCGGGACGTTATCCGCATGAGTTTTCGGGCGGTCAGCGTCAGCGTATCGGCGTTGCAAGGGCAATCATTATGCGCCCCGAACTTATTATCGCGGACGAACCCATCTCGGCGCTCGACGTGTCCATTCAGGCGCAGGTTATTAACCTTCTCAACGATTTAAGAAAAGAGTTGGGGCTTACGATATTGTTTATCGCGCACGACCTGTCGGTCGTCAAGTATTTCTCGGACAGAATCGCAGTTATGTACTTTGGTAACATGGTCGAACTTGCCGATTCCGACGAACTTTTCAAGCATCCTTTACATCCTTACACCCGTTCGCTTTTGTCGGCAATTCCTTTGCCCGATCCCGTGTACGAGAAACAAAGAGTGCGTATCGTGTATAATCCGCTTGCCGATCACGATTATTCGGTGGACAAACCTACTCTTCGCGAAGTTTCAAAAGGGCATTTCGTGTCCTGCAACGACCAAGAAGAGGCGGAATACAAAAAACAACTCGGTCTGGACGTAGAAAACGCCGCGCAAGAGGAAAAGACGGTTGACTAAAAGGCACGTAACAGAAACGATTGTATCCCTGATAATAGGGTTGACGCTGTTTTTTGTCATAACGGGAGTGAACGGCGTTTATGGCGGAAAACTTTCTGGCGTCGAAGTCGCAAGGTTTTTGTGCGACGGGTTTTTCGTTGCCGGCGTAGTATTGCTTGGTTTCGCCGCGCTTTACTGGGCGTCCGATAAAGGCGCGTTCGACGGCTTGAAATTCTCGTTCACGTCGTTTTTTAGGTTGCACTTTTCGACGCACCGCTATGACTGGAAAGAAAAGGAAAGTTTTCAGGAGTACAAAGAAAGGATACATTCCAACGAGAAGAAAAAGAAAAACGTATCGATAACGGCGATTATCGGCGGCGTGTTTATGATCGGCGCGATAATATGCCTGATAATTTATGAGACGATTTAATTTATCATTCGATATAAGAAAAAAGCCCGACAATCGTCGGGCTTTTTTGATGCAAAAATCTTAAATATTCGTTACGTCCATTTCGCAGACAGACAACTGACCGCGCCTGTTGAGAAAACCTTTTTCTGCCGTTCCGACGTACCCGCCGTTCAGGTAATCCTTGATATTGCCAGTCACACTGAGCGGGGGAAGTTTGCCGACGATTTCGCCGTTTTTTACAAGGAAAGCGAGATGCACGGGGCAGGCGTAATCGCCGCTTGACGTCGTGTCGCCGCCGCCGACCATCATGACGAACACCGCCGCGTCGTCCCCGATAAGTTCTTTTACGTCGGTTGCGGTTTCTTCAAACCTGAGACTGCCGAAACCCGTGGAAGGCACTCCGTCGTATGAAGCGGACGATGAAACGACGCGCGGTATGTTGTAAAGCGCAGCCGCGTTTTTGTTTGCGAAAAGTGCTTTCAACACCCCGTTTTCGATAAGATAAGATTTGCCGTTTTCGGCAACGTCGCCCTCGTCGTCAAAGAAAGGAACGTTTATTGCGTCATCGGTGTAATCGGCATAAATCGAAAGTTTATCGCTCAAAATCTTTTTATTAAGTCCGTCTTTGAACACTGTTGCGCCCGATGCGTACATATGCGCCATGAAGTTTCCGAGCGCGGTTTCTACAAATACCGCGGGTGACGCGATGACTTTATATTTGCCGTTTTCGATTGATGCGGGCGTGTTGAATGCGTCGTAAAGTTTTTTTACGTCCTGCACCGCTTTGTCTTCGTCGTACTCGTTCGTTTCGCTGATATATGTCAAATCCATAAGGTTTGCCGTGGACTTATGCTTCATCGACAGGGCGATTACAAACTCGTTGCCTTTGTACGAAAGATTGCTGCCGCTGTCGTTGATATAATTTACTTCGTCCTCGTAATATTGAATCTTGTTGTTGAACAAAAAGTCGGGCGTTTCTTTTTCAAGCCTTGCAAGAAGGCGTTTCGAAACGTCGATGAAATTATCGGTGTCGACGATATTTTTTATCGTGTTTTCGCTTCTTACGATAACGGGCGAGGGGACGCAGGGATAAGGAATTTTGTTTTCAAGATTTTTTATTGCTTCCGCTTCGAGTTTTTTCATGTCGCAGTCGCCGATTTGTCCGGCAACGCCGATAAGCCCGTTGTCGTAAACACGGACGGTCGAGGTTGTTTCGACGACCTTTCTTAACGATTCGACTTTGCTTGCGGCAACGTTGACCGAAAGCGAGGAAGATTTTTTATAAATATATTCTTTATTCATATAGTTCTCCTTATTGTACGTTCATTTCTTTGACTCTGACGTACGGGCCGCCGTGTGCGACGTGCAAGGGGAATTGTTCCATTTTCCCGCAACCGCCGGTAACGCTGTTGTTGATTTCAACGTCTTTCGTCACACCGTCGATGAGTCCGAGTGTTTCAAAAACGTTGCCCGTGATGACGGAAATTTTAACGGGCGCGCCGATTTTGCCGTCGACGATTTCATAAGCGATCGACGGGGCGATTGTAAACGTGCTCATGCCCGAGCCGTGGTTTACGCCTTTGATGAAATAACCCTTTTTAATGCCGGCGACAAGTTCTTCAAAGGTGTCGTTGCCGCCTTCGATATAGGTATTCGTCATTCTTACGATAGGCTCGAACTTGCAATCCATTGCGCGAGCGTTGCCCGTAAGTTCTTCGTTAAGCGTGGCGGCAGTCGTTGCGGAATGAAGTCTTCCCGTAAGGATACCGTTTTTAATGAGATAAGTCTTTTCACATTTTGTGCCTTCGTCGTCGTAAGGGACATATCCGCTTCCGAAATCCGCGCCGCAGTCGACAATCGACAGCAAATCGGAGCCAACTTTTTTGCCGAGTTTCCATTCTTTTGCCATGGTTTCGTCGCCAAGCATGAAGTCGGATTCCGATTTATGGCCGAAGGATTCATGTGCGAAAATGCCTGCCGCAAGGGGAGATAATACGACGGGGAAGTTGCCTTTTTCGCAAGATTTTGCGTTTTTGACGAACTCCTGCGACTCCTTGATTACGTCTTTTAATCCGTCTTCCACGTCGTTGATTTCGTTGAAAAACGGACTTGTGTTGTAAAACATATTTTGCACGAAATCGTTTTCGGTTGCAAACGCGACAACCGCAACGACGCCGGCAAGCTGATAATCGTATTTAATATCCGCGCCTTTTGACGAATAAAACTCATAAACGCTGTTGCTGTCGCTGTAAAGCGCAACCGACATCGCCGCGCCCGAGTCGTGAAGGAGAGGGAGCATACGATTTACCAAAGCCTGTTTTTCGTTAAGGGAAACGTTTCGGACAGAGTTATTTTCAAACTTCATTAAAACGTCTTTGTTCACCTGAAATTTCTTTACTATCGGGTTGTCGAGAATGTTTTTTGAAGGTGTTGCCTGTTTGTAAAGGTTGTTGAGTTCCGTCTGGACGTTTTTAACCTCGCTTGTCGAAGCATAGTACCAGATATTGCCGTCGAAAACTCTGATAAACGCGCGTTTTTCGTTGCGTGTTTTCGATGATTCGAGTATTCCGTTCCGATACATAATGCCGGTTGAAAACCTGTCCTCGATGCGGACGTCGGCATAAAAACGATTGTCGAATTTATACATATTTGCTCCTTAATATTTTTATCAAAAATATTATATCACTTATAAACGGTGTCTTCAATAATATATAGTTTTCTTTTCTGCAAATTCACTGTAAACCGCGAATAAAAATTTACATTTAGAAGATAATTTGGTAAAATTACATACAAAGAAACAGCTGAGGTGATTTATGAAAAAAAGTCAACTGCAAAAATATGCGAAACTTATCGCAAGAAAGGGCGTCAACGTGCAAAAAGGACAAGATGTCCGCGTGAGGGCGTGTCCCGACCAACTCGACTTTGTGAGAATGGTCGTGGAAGAATGTTATAAGGCGGGTGCGGGCAAGGTCACCGTCGAATGGGAATACAATCCCGTGACGAAAGCGACCTATAAATACTGCAAACTCGACGCGCTTTCCCGCACCGAAAAATGGGAAGAAGAGAAGTATAAACACTTTGTCGAAACCCGTCCCGCACGGATATTTATAGAGTCCGACGATCCCGACGCGTTGAAGGGCGTAAATCAGGAAAAAGTCGCGAAAGCGCAGCAGGCAAGGGCAATGGCGTTCAAGCCGTACCGCGACCAGCTTGACAACCATTATCAGTGGTGCATAGCGGCGGTGCCGGGCGTCGAATGGGCAAAAAAGGTGTTCCCCGGTGACACGAAAAACAAGGCTGTCGAAAAGTTGTGGCAGGCGATTTTGTTCACGTCCCGCGCCGACGGCGAAAACCCCGTGGAAGCGTGGAACGAGCACAACAAGGACATTAAGGAACGCTGCGACTACTTAAACTCCCTGAAAATAAAAGAACTGAAATATAAATCGTCAAACGGCACCGATTTCAGAGTGGGGCTTATCGACGGCTGTAACTTCCTTGGCGGCAAAGAAGACACGCTTGAAGGAATCGAATACAACCCGAATATTCCAAGCGAGGAAGTGTTCACGTCGCCCATGCGCGGCAACGCCGACGGAAAAGTCGTCGCAACAAGACCGCTGTCTTATCGCGGGGAGCTTATCGAGAATTTCAGCGTGACTTTCAAGGACGGAAAAGTCGTTGACGTCAGTGCGGAAAAGAACGAAGATTTGTTGCGCTCCATGATTTCGATGGACGAAGGCGCGGCATATCTTGGCGAATGCGCGCTCGTGCCTTACGACTCTCCCATCAGAAACTCGGGCATCACTTTTTACAACACGCTGTTCGACGAAAACGCATGCTGCCATCTCGCGCTCGGCAGAGGCTTCAACGAATGTCTGGAAGGGTACGAAAATCTTTCGTTCGACGAGTGCAAGGAAAAGGGCATAAACGACTCGCTCATTCACGTCGACTTTATGATCGGCAGCGAAGATCTGGAAATCGAGGCGATCACCCGCGACGGAAAAACCGTAAAAATCTTTGAAAAAGGGAATTGGGCGTTTTAGGAGTTATATTTGCTTCGCAAGTTATATTTTGGCTGTCGCCAAAGTTAAGATCGGTTTTGTAATGCCAACATATAATAATACGAACGTTGCCAAAACGCCGATAGTTCAACGCTTTTATGAAAAATGCTCGCTTGTAGTACGAAAA
>ULUO01005604.1_pt1 | contig 89365 bp, 92 predicted proteins | sample 1958611 | NCBI WGS metagenome assembly ULUO01 (sample SAMEA4835762, study PRJEB28245) | human gut metagenome | biome: gut microbiome; material: fecal sample | place: Denmark | collected 2008
TTTTCGTCCTTTTGGTTGTTCTTTCTTTGTGCGGGATTGCCTTCATTATACCACGCCAGCAGTATAATGAATAGACAGCATACGTTACAAATACCGCCAGTTCGGTTGCACCTTCAGATATGTCACCTCTCCAGTCCAGCTGATGGCGTTTGCGCCCGGTGCCAACACAGGAAAATCCCCGCTCATATTGTCGTTCATACTGGCTGCGCCGTTGTAGGCTTCCATGAGCGGGGTGTTCAGCGTGATGCTGTCGGTGATACCGTCCAGTTCCACAATGGTCATGCCCACCATAAGGGTGATTTCGCCGGAGCCATACACCGTAATGACCGGCTCAGAATAGACGCTGCCGGGGTTGGTGATGAACGTGCCGGAGGTCGTTACGGTGATCTCCGGCACATTCTCCTGATACCAGAAGGGCTGACAGCGGAAATTGACGGTAAAGGCCCGGTTTTCGTGATTGCGCAGGATTTTGGTAAACTCGATCTGGTTCGCCACGCGGGCATGATAAAACCCGCCCGAACGAGCGGCCAGCTGGAGCTTCCCGGCTCCGCGGAGCCATGTACAGATTTCAGGCAGGCGCGATAAATCCGCCACGGTGCATTCCACAGGGAGAATGAAATCGTCATATACGTCGTCGGCCTCCAAGGTCGTGAGACTTCCGGGCCTGCCCGGCACGTTTGTAAACGTTACGCGCTCGGACGGGCGGATGATAGACGGCTGCGCGGTCACGTGGATGCCGTACTCCGTGCATCTGACGCCGTTCCACGAAAACCAGTCTTTCATGCGAATCTCATTCCTTTCCCGCGCTGCTGACGCTTGGTCAGCCCGGCGATTTCAATGGCCAGCGAGCGGACGTCCTGCTCGTCCCGCACCACCAGCTTGTCCACCTGAATGGTAGTGATGGCGTTCTGGTTGTAGGTTTTGCGATTGTCATAGGAATTCGTGCCGCCAATTCCGCCCTGAGCCGCGCCGGTAAGATACCGGGCCGCGTTCTGAATGACCTTCGCCTGGTTCTTGCTTTCCAGCAGCGCGCCCTGCCCAAAGCCGCGCATCGCCATGCGGCCCACCTCGTCGCGGAATACGCCCGAGGGCGACTTGATTTTCAGCTCCCGCTTGGCCGCGATTACCGCATCCCGTGCCGCAGAGCGCATGGCGGCGATCACGCCGGAGCGACCGGCCAGAATGCCTGCCTTCAGGCCCGCCATGGCGTTCACGCCCACGGGACGCAGAGTAGAAGCGTTCAGGCTGCCGGACACGGAGCTTTTGACATTGGTCGCCACGCTGCTGCCGGTTGTCGCCATGGAATAGCCGATCAGCGCGCCGGAGAGTCCTTCCGCAGCACTATTGCCAAAGAGCGTCAGCGCATCCGCAGGCAGCGCCGTTTCAATCGCCGCTCTGACCTTTTCAGCCAGCGCTTCCGCGTCGGCAGACAGATCGTAGTCTGCCATGCCTTCGCCAACGCCTGCGGCCACATTTTCACCAATGGGCCGAACGCGCTGCGAGGGTGAGTGAATGACGAAAGCGGCGTTGAGCGCCGCTTCCAGATTGCCCGCCACGCTTTCGGCGTCCGCATCCCAGCCAGCCGCCGTCATGGCGTCACCAATGCCTGCTGTGATGTTTTCGCCGACGCCCGCCAGCTCCAACGCGGACAGGAAATCCACGATGGTCTGCAGCTTCTGCAGATCCTCTTCGCTGACCTCCGCGCCGTTCTGAATGGCCGTGACCATTTCGGAAACGAAGGTTTGCAGGCCAGCGATGTTGTCGGCAGAAAACTGCTCATTGAGCCGCTTGTCGATGCCGTTCAGGGTGTTGTTATCCAATAAGCCCCACAGCGTGACCCAGCTGCCCTTGTAGTTGTCGAAGGCCTTCAGCTCTGCGGTAAACGAGTGCATCCAGTCGATCAGCGAGCCGCCCAGCAGGCCGTTGAGCGCGCCCCAGTCGTGCTGGCTTGTCTTGCCGAAGACGGAGGTCGTGACGAAGCTCGCGTCCAGCTTTTCACCGGCGGCGGAGACGGATTCGGCGGTGCCCTCGATTTTCGGCGTGATGAGAATGTGCATGGTGCCATCCTCATCCAGCACGGCCACCTTGTCGGGCGTGAGCAGCTCCTTGGGCACCAGCGACGCAGGAATTTCCACGCCGTTCTGCCAGAAGGTCACGTTTTCCGCTTTCAGCGCATCCTCCGGATTTTGAAAGGCCTCGCTCAGGCGCAGCACGCCTTCGACCTCAATGGGATTGTCCGCCAGAAATTGGCGATAGGCCGTCAGGTCATAGCCGGAAATCGTAATGACTGTCTCCAGCTTGGGCAGCTCCACGCCTTCCTGCTGGCCATAGCCGCTGATGATGGCTTCGGTCGTAATCGCGCCGGGATTCTGCGCGAATTCGTCCCAGCGGGCCTGTGCGCCGGTCATGTCCAGATCGGTGGCGATTTTCAGCACCTCGTCCGGGATGGCCTCGGAGAACATACTCTCCAAGCCGGGCAGCAGGTTCTTTCGGTCGCTGAGAAAAGACTGAATGGCCGCGATCTGATCCATCGCGCCGGAGAAATCCAGCTCCGGGAACAGGCTCTGCACCTCGGCCTCCGTCATGCCGCTGTCCAGCAGGGATTGCACCTGCATCAGCAGCGCGATGTATTCCGTCACCGCGCCCTCGTCCATGGCGGTGGTGATTTCGTTCAGATCCTCCAGAATGCCGGGCTTTTCGCTTTCGTCGGCGGCGCTGTATTCCCGCAGCTTCTGCGTCAGCGTGTCGATGTCCGCCGCCGCGCCCTGAATGTCCTCCTGCTGCCACACGGGCATGATGATGGAGGCCAGCGTCTGGGCGTACTGCTGCGCCGCGGCCAGACGGTCGCTGTTGTACTTGGCGTTCAGCTGATCCAGCGCCTGCTGCCGCTCGGTTTCATCGGAAATCAGCTGAATGAGGGCGAATTCCTTGTCGTACTGCTCCGCCAGCTGCGTATTGATCGCGCCCATGCCCTCGGCGGCGGCCTTCACGGCGTTTTCATAGACGGTCACGTCGGCGTCCGGCTTTCCCGCGGCCTGCGCGCGAGCGATCTCCGCCTGCAGCTTCTGACCGATCTGTTCAAAGCCGTCCGTATCAGCGGCGGACAGATGATACTTGACCTCAATGGCCTCGCGGGCATCGATCAGCTCCTGCAGACGGATTTTGTCCTTGTCGGAGAAATACCCGTTTTGCCGCTTTTTCAACAGGCGGCTGATTTCCGCATCCATGGCGTCCAGCTTGTCGATGTCGCCGGAAAGCTGGTCGGCCACGGAGGTATAGCCCGCCGTCTGGGCGGTTTCGCGCATTTCCTCCAGCTCGCTGCGGGTGGAGGCGGTCAGCTCCTTGAAGGAATCCGTCCATTCCCTGACGATCTCGTTGGTTTCCTTTTTGCCGTCCGACCAGACGGCCAGCACGCCCTGCAGCCATTCGCGGGTGCTTTTCGTCTCACGGGTAAAGCTGCCGGAATCCAGCCCGAAGAAGGAAAGTCCTTCGGACTGGCTGTAGAACGTCTCGGCGGCGGTATCCTTCCACTGGCGGGCCGTGTCCTCCATGCCCTGCAGGGCTTCGCGGGCCTGCTTCGCGCCGGAAACGTAGTCGGCCAGCGCAACGGTCGCCGCAATGACGGCCGCCGCCACGGCAATCCACGCCGCCGGGGACTTACTCAGCACGGACAGAAAGCCCTTCCACCCGCCGCCCGCCTTGGCCACGGTCAGCGCAAATTTGCCGATGCCGGTGGACACCGTGCCCACGCCCTTGACGATCTTCGAGAACACCAGAATCGCCGGGCCAGCCGCCGCGGTAATGGCGGCGAATTTGATAATCATGAGCCGCTGACTTTCGTCCAGCGACATGAATTTTTCGATCAGGTCGGACGCGCCGTCGATCAGCCTTTGCACCGTGGGATTCAGATCATCGCCAATGCGCTGAGCCGCCAACACAGCGGTATTCTTGAGATTTTTCAGCTTGCTCTCCGTGGTGGCGTAACGCTTGCCGGCCTCGCTGGACAGCGCCACGTTATCCTTCCACGCAGACGCGGCCGTCTGCTGGGCCTCGGAGAAAAGCCCGGTTGCGTTGGTGGCGCGCATCAGAGTATCGCGCAGGCGCACCTCGGTAAAGCCCATCTCCTGTAAAGTAACGATGGAGGACACTCCCTGCTCGTCCATCTGGGACAGCCCCACGATGAATTTCTCAATCGCGCCTGCCGGATCGGAGTTCCACAGGGCCTTGAATTCCTCGGTGGTCAGTCCGGCCACCCTGGCAAAGTCCTTCAGGGATTTGCCGTTGGTTTCCACGGCCACCTGCATTTCGATCATGGCCTTGCTGAACGCCGTGCCGCCTGCCTGGGCTTCGAGGCCCACGGAGGACAGCGCCGTCGCGAAGCCCAGAATCTGCGCCTGGCTAAGGCCCACCTGCGAACCGGCAGCGGCCAGCCGCGTGGCCATGTCCATGATGGCGGATTCCGTGGTGGCGTAATTGTTGCCCAGATCGACCAGCGCGGAGCCGAACCGCCCGAAATCCGCCTGAGACATTTTCGTAATGTTGGCAAACTGCGCAATGGCCGTGGCGGCTTCGTCCGCGGCAATGTCGGTGGAATTGCCCAGGTCGATCATGGTGCGGGTAAATTCCACCAGATAATCATTCTGGATACCCAGCTGACCGGCATTCGCCATGACCTCGGCAATGTCGGCAGCGTCAGTAGCAACTTCCGTGCTCATCTTCTTCACGGCATCCGAAAGCTGCTCATATTCGGCCTCCGTCGCGTCAACGGTTTTGCGCACGGAGGCGAAGGCGCTCTCGTATTCCATGGAGGCCTTAATCGCCGCCGTGCCCAGCGCCAGCACGGGAGTGGTAATCGAGGCCGTCATGCCCTTGCCCAGCTTTTCCATGGAGGCGCTGACGGACGCGCACTTTTTTCCGAAGGCCGTCAGCGTATCGCCCGCCTTCGTCCATGCGGACTGCATCCGGGCAAGGCGTTCGGTGGTCGTGCGAATCTGCTGCTCGGTCTGCCGAAGCGCGCCCTGTGCGTTGTTCAGATTGGTGCGGGCCTTTGTGACCGCGTCCGCGTTGTTCTGCAGGCTTTTCGTATTGGCCGCCAGCTGGCCCTCCAGCTTTTTGACCTCGGCGGAGGACTCCGCGTATTCCTGCGACAGCGCGTCCAGATTGGCCTTGGCGGCCAGCGTCGCAGAATCCGACTCGCCCAGCTCACGGGAAAAGCGCTCGTATTGCTTTGTGGCCGCGGCCACCTGCTGCTTGAGATCGGCGTTTTTCTGTTTTGCAGCGTCCAGCGATTCTGTCAGCTTGCCCTGCCGGGTGTAGGCATTTTCCAGCTTTTTGTTCGCCGCCTCCAGCGCCTTTTCATACTGCTTGACGGCTTTCTGCTGCAGTGCCAATTTCTGCTGAAGGCTGGAAAGCTGGCTCTGGGTGCCGGATACGGACTTCTCGAAATTGTCCACGCCCGAGGCGGCCCGCCTGAATTCGCTCTCGGCCTCCTGAATCTGTTTATTGATGGACGTGAGATTCCGGGAGAAATTATCTCCATCCAGCGAAAGCGACACAACAAGGTCGCGCAGGACTTCACTCATCATGTCACCTCTGCTTCGGATTAAATTCGGAAAATTTTCCGAAATACGTTGCTATTTGCGTGAAATCGGGTATAATATAAGTGAAGACATTGAAAGGAGGCTTTGCCATGGCTATCAGCGCTGAAACACTTCGTTCCCTTGTTTCCATTTCGCAATTCAGCAAAGGACAGGCAACGCAGGTATTTGATCGCCTGAAAAATGAACCTCAGCTGGTTGTGCTCAAGAACAACGTTCCCGCCGCCATTCTGCTCTCGCCGGATGAATTCAGCCGCTTGGCCGAGATCGAGGAGAATTATCGTCTGCTTCTGCTCTCACAGGAGCGTCTGGCCAACAATAATCTGGAGAACGCCCGCAGCGAGGCGGATGTGATGAAAGACCTCGATATTTCGGAAGCCGATATTGATGCAGCAGAGGATGTGGAGATCGAATGAATTGGGAAATTCGATTTTTGCCCGAGGCGGAGGACGATCTCGCATCGCTGAATCAGTCGGTTCGTCCCGAAGTTTTGAAAGGCATCCGAAAGGTCGCGCAGAATCCGGGTTATCCGGATGGATACGGCAAACCGCTGGGCAATTTTGCAGGCAGCAAGCTGGCCGGGCTTTATAAGATCAAATTCAAGAAAGCCGGGTTGCGGGTGGTATACGCACTGCAAAGGGTGGAGGGAAAGATGGTCGTCATCATCATTTCTGCCCGCGCCGACGATTTTGTGTATTACGAAGCGGAAAAACGGAGAAAGAAGCACGATCTGTGAGGATAGATCATTTCAGATCAGGCCAAACCTCGTCGATAAAGACTCGACGGGGTTCTTTCTTTTTGCATTCCCGCTTTGCGCTCCACGCGCGGATGCGCAGAAAGCCCAGCATATCCATTCGGTCGATCTCGTCGAATTTCCAACCGGACTCCATGAGGGCGTTGTAGGTGAAGTAAATGTAATCCGGCAGCGTCAGGATTCCGGCGTCTGCGCCGGTTCCGTCGCCGCCGTCGTAGGGAAATCGGACAGCACGTCCGTGGTCTGGGCCTGCACGGCCATCAGTGCCAGCGCAATGTCGTGCATCAGCCGGTCAACGGGATAGTTGTCCAGCACGTCGTCCGGTGTAAACTGATTCTGAAAGAGAATGCAGAACCAGCGGATCATGGTGTCCATGGCCTCGGAAATGGTGAATTTTGCGTCCTCCGGAATGGTCTGGCCTTTAGCAGCCAGTTCCGACAGGCGCACCACCTTTGCATACATCTGGGCGGCGGGCTCCAGTTCGCGCAGGGCGCGGCCCGACACAAAATCAATGGAGTATTTCTTGCCCCGCAGAGTGCAGGTAATCATAGCGGCCTCCTTTATCGACTGAAGAAACAGCCCGCCGAACACTCGACGGGCCGTGCGTTACTTGCTGGTGGTGAACACCGGCGTGTAGACCGTGTTCAGGAAAGCGGCGGCTTTCTCAGCGGTAAAACCGTTTTCGCCTTCATCGGCCACCGCCTGATAGCGACCATCGGATGTGCGCTTGATGGCCGTCCACTCCACCTCGCCGGTCTGGCGGGTAATGCTGGTGCCCTCCTTGGTGGCGTAGGTCTCCGTGACGGGCTTAGCGCGCACCTTGAACAGCCACACATAGCGATAGGTGCCGTTGGCCTTCTCAGACATAAAGCCCACGGCGAAATAGCCGGGCTTGTCGTTGGCCGTGCGGATCAGCACGCCGTTGTCGTCGATCTTGTTGGAAAAGATCATCTCCTGCACGATCAGCGGAAGGTCAGCCAGCTTGGTCTTGAAGGTCAGCTCCGGATCGGGATAGAGCACGTCGCCCTCCACGTCATCGAAATACTGAATGTCCGGATCGTTGTTTTCCGGCGTAATCGTGGCCTCGATGGCACCGGCCACTCTCTGCAGATCGCCGTAGGTGGTGGACGTTTCGTTGTCCTCTGTCACCGGCGCGATCACCATGTTTTTCAGGCCCACGGTAGACGAAACCGCGGGCGCGGCAGCGGGCGTATTCGGCATAGTTTTTCCTCCTAAATTACAAAAGCCCTCGGCTGTCGAGGGCCTGTCTCAGTTGTTCCTTCACTTTTTCATAGGCTTCGTCGGCCTTCGCGTCGAACGCCGGGCGGACGAAGGGATGCGGCGGAGCCGGATGCGGGCCGCCGTGGCCGAATTCGACTGGATTTCCATACGCCGCGCCGCCGTCCTTTCGATGAATACCCACGGTGACGCGATAGCCGCCGGAGCATCTTTTCACCACGCGCCCAATCTTGATCGACCGCAGCAGCGTGCCCGTGCGGCGCTTGGGATCGGTGGAGGCGTTGTGCAGCATCTGCTCCAGCACCGGCTGGGCCGCGTTCTGCAAAATCCAGTTACATGCGCGGGAGCCGTTTTCGCCGGAGGCGCGCAGCAGATCGGCCATGCGGGCAATGTCCTCCCGCAGCTCCACGCCGCCCGATACTTCCATGCTCATCCGTCGTCCTCCCAGCAGACCCATGTCCAGGCGACCAGCGTCTGGCGGGTATCGTCGTTATAGGAAACGGCTTCATCGGAAAAGGCGAAGCCGGCTTTGCGCATGGCGGCCCGCACAAGGTGAATGACCTCTGTGGGATCGACCGTGCTCCAAAGATTCAGGTAGATGTAAACGCGGTAACGGCGGTTTGCATCGTCCCAGTGCTCGTCCTCGTAGGTCTGAATGGTGTAAACCAGATACTGAAGAGGTGGAGTTACACCATCCGCAGTGGCCTTCCACTCGCCCGCGAAAACAGGGATGCCCAGAGAAGAAAGCGCATCTTGCACTCGCTTCATCAGCGCACCCCCTTCACGGCCTTGGTGGTCAGGCGCAGATAGCGGCGCTTGAAATCGTACTCGCCGATTTCCGTAATGATCTGCTTCTGCCCATTCCACAGCACCCACATGCCGGGCTGCACGTCGCTGCGCCAGCGGATGGTGAACCAGATACCGCGCTCGGTGTTTTCTGCGTCGCCCGAAGTGAAATAGCGGGAGTCGCAATCTTCCACCTTGGCCCACACCTGACAAACCACCTGCTCCGTTTCTACGGGAAAGCCGTTTTCGTTGATCTCATGAACGGTGTGGCCAATTTCCACCAGCTGGCGCAGCTCGCCTGGATGCGGGATTTTCATCGGGTTCACCTCCTGACTCTGAGTGAGCGCCATCGGCGCGAATAGCGGCGAGGACAGCGGCAAAGCCGCTCCGCAGCCGCGTAGCTGCTGCCCGCCAAAGGCGAGGAAGCAGCCGAAGTATCAAAACATATCTTCAATTTTGCGATAGGGATACAGCAGCGCGTGGAAGGCGTTCATCATGGTCAGATAGGCCGAGCGGTCAGAGGCGTCCCGGTATTCGTAGAAATGGGAAGCCATGAGCAGCACGGCCAGTCGGACGGGTTCCGGTGCGTCCGCGTCAAAATCCGTCCGGCAGAAATCGTTGGCCGCTGCCTGCGCCTGCATCAGCAGATTTTCGAGCAGTTTATCCTCCGCATCCTGCTGAATGTGTAGATGCGCCTTCAGTTCATCGATGGAAATGATCATTGCTGCCCATCCGCTTCCATCAGCCCGACAGCCTTCAGCGCAGAAAGCAGCGCGTTGAAATCGTCCTTCAGCGTCGCGATGGTCGTGGCTTCGCTGGCAGGCACATTGGCGGCGGGTGTAATGCCCGCGCCGCCAAACAGATTGTCGCCGCCCTCCACGGTGGCCGTGGGCAGGAAGGTCAGCTTTCCGCCGATCACCAGCTCGTTGCCGCCATGCGCGAAATAATTGTGAGTGGTGCGGGTTTCGTCCCGCACCGGATCAGCCTGTCTCATGCTTCATTCCTCCTTAGGCGGTCTTCTGCGCCAGCACCTTTACGGCCTCGGGCAGGATCAGCTTGCCGTCCACGCGCTCGGAGGACAGGAAGCCCACCTGACCCGTGGCGGCGAACAGCTCGTTGAGCCGCTTGAAGCTGCGGCCCTGACGATCTGCCACCCAGTAATAGCCCAGATCGCCGAACAGAATGCTTTTGGCACCGGCAGCGATGGTGGGCATGAAGGTGGAGGTGTACACGGGGCGGTTCAGCAGCGTGTCAGGCTGACCCGCGCGGACGCTGGGCTGCCAGAGATAGTCGCCGTTGCCGTTCTTGAGCTTGCGCAGTGCCTTCACGGTGGAATCGTTCATGATGAACACGGAATTGCGGCGATAAGGCGCGCGCAGGGAATAGAACAGATCCATGACCTCGTCCATGGTGATGGCCGTGGCGCTGGCCGCGGTCACGCCGGTCTGTGCGCCGCCGGTAGCGGCCAGAATGCCCAGCGGCTTGCCCGTGCCGTTGCCAGTGAAGAACGCTTCTTCCTCGGCAGCGCCGATGCGCCGCGCGAATTCGCGGGCGATGTACGCGGGCACGTCGAAGGCGGAGTCGTTCAGCAGTTCCTCGGACACCTTAATCATGGTCGCCAGCTTGTAGGAGCCGATGGACACCTGACCGAAGGCGTCGTCGCTTTCGGGATAGGAGCCTTCCTCGTCGATCCACGCGGCGGTGCCGTGGGAGGCGACCACGGGAATCTTGCGCTCGCCGGACGTGGTCGTAATGACGTGGGCCAGCTGGCGGAAGATGTTCTGCTCCTGCAGCGCGTCGATCAGTGTGCGCTGATATTCGTCCGGGACGAGATAGCCGCCCTCGCTGTCGGTGCCCGTTTCCAGCGCGTTGAAAACCTCGTGGGGCACGGACTTGCTGCGAATGGCCTGCCAGAACGCGGCGGCGTATTCCGCGGAAGCGCGGCCCGCTTTGGCCTTCTCCTTCTCGCCGGGCTTTTCGGTGATGGGCTGATTTGCGGGCGCATTCAGCGCCGCGTCGATGGCGGCCTGACGTTCCAGACGCTCGACCTCCTTGCCCAGAGCGAGCACATCCGCCTCCATCTTGTCATAGGTTGCGGAATCCTCAGCGGAAACCAGACCGTCCGGGCCGGTCTTGGCGTCCAGAAACTTCTTGGCAGCGTCCCACGCCTTGGCGCGCTTTTCGCGCAGCTCCAGAATTCGATTCATATCTTTTCCTCCTTAATGCGGCAAACGCGACAGCCTCTTTTGAAGGTCTGCCGCGCTGACTCGGTTGTCGGGTTTGGGAATACGGGTTTTCAGCTTGTCCAGCAGGGAATTGGTGACGGCCCGGCGAGAGAACGTAAAACTGTCCTCCGGCGCAGGCTCCGCCTCCGGCTGATACAGGATTTCGTCGCAGAAGCCCAGCTCCAGCGCCTTTTTTGCGTTCATCCACGTTTCGCCGTCCATCAGATGGGACAGCTTGGCGCGGGAAAGGCCGGTTTTGATCTCGTAGGCGTTGATGATGCTTTCCTTCACCTCGTCCAGCAGCTGGATGGCCCGGCGCATTTCGTCGCTGTCGCCCATGGCCACGGTCAGCGGATTGTGGATCATCATGACGGACACCGGCGACATCTGCACCTTGGTGCCTGCCATGGCGATCACCGAGGCCGCGCTGGCGGCAATGCCGTCGATGCGCACAGTGACGTCTGCCGGGTAGTCCATGAGCATATTGTAGATCTGCGCCGCGGCCACACAGTCGCCGCCCGGTGAATTGATCCAGACAGTAATGGGGCCGCTGCCCGAAGCCAACTCCGCCTTGAAAGCCGCGGGCGTAACCTCATCGTCGAACCAGCTTTCCTCGGCGATAGCGCCCTCCAGCCGCAAAATTCGCGCGTCCGGCGCAGTTTCGTCCCTGATCCAGTTCCAGAATTTCTTCATCTATTTAGTCTCCTTTCGGGTGGTTTCTTTACCGGCGAACAGACCCGCGTCCGCCAGCTTGGTCATGTTGCCGTTGATGAGGTACAGATCGCCGCCCGCCTCGGCGGGGATGCGGTCGAGGTTCTCCAATTCGCGGATGTCGTTGGCGCTCATCCAGCCGTTCTGCCTGCCCACGGCATAGCCGTTCATACGGGACTGATAGTCGCCGCGCAGCAGGCCCTCCACGTTGAACCGGACGAAATACCGCGGCTTTTCCGAGGGCAGCAGCAGGGAGCGGTGAATGGTCTGCTCCCAGCGGGTGATCCACGGGGACAGCGTGTACTTCACGAATTCCAACGACTGCTGCTCGATGTTGGAGAAGGACGACTTGTCCAGATCGCCCACCATGTGGGGCGGCACGCGGAAAATGCGCGCGATTTCGTCGATCTGAAATTTACGGGTTTCGAGAAATTGCGCTTGTTCCGGCGAAATGGAGATGGGTTTATAGCTCATTCCCTCTTCGAGGACGGCGATACGATGGGCGTTTTTGCTGCCCTGATAAATGGCGTTCCAGGAATCGCGCACGCGCTTGGGGTCTTTCACCACGCCCGGATGCTCCAGCACGCCGCCCGGCTGCGCGCCGTTTTGATAAAAGGCCGCGCCGTATTCGTCGCAGGCGAGGCCCATGCCGATGGCCTGCTTTGCCATGGCGATGGGGCTGTAGCCGACGAGGCCGTCAAAGCCCAAACCCGGAATATGAAAAACGTCCTCCGGCGAAAGAATCACCGAGGACTTTTTGCCCAGACTTTTCACGTCCGAATCCGAGCGGGTGTATTCGTAATAGATGCGTCCGCGGGAATCCCGATCCACAGTCATGCGGTCGGGCATCAGCGGATACAGCGCAATGACCTCGCCGCGCTGATTGCGCACGATCTGCGCATAGCCGTTGCCCCAGAGCAGCAGATGCGTCATGAGGGTTTCCCGGAAGGAAAAGGCGGTCATTTCCGGGTTCGGCTCGTCGTGGAGCAGGTTATACAGCGGATGCCGCAGCGCCTTTTCCTTTCCGCCCGCGGCGTTGTACTGATAGAAATGCAGCGGCAGCGCGGCGATGGCCTCGGAGAGAATCCGCACGCAGGCGTACACCGCCGACATCTGCATGGCGCTGCGCTCGTTGACAGCTTTGCCCGCCACAGTATTGCCGAACAGAAAGGAATAGCCGCTGCCGTTCAGAGCATTGCGGGGCTTGTCCCGCGCTTTGAACAGCTTTCCGAATACGTTCATATAAACAACAGCCCTCTTTCGTCATAGACGGATGCGCCGTCACCCTCATGCCGGATCGCACGATCCAGCGCCATGATGGTCGCGATGGCTCCGTCTATTTTTTCTGTGCTTTTCTCCTTGTCCGCCTTGATGTTCCCGGCAGGATCGGAGCGGATCGTCACATTGTCCACCATCCAGCGCAGCACAGGGTGGCCGCCGTGGGCCAGCTTTCCCTCCAGTGTCAGCTTCAACAATTCCTTGGTGGGCGGCGACATATCCTTGTAGCCCTGACCGAATGGCACCACCGTAAAACCCAGCCCCTCCAGATTCTGCGTCATCTGCACCGCGCCCCAGCGGTCGAAGGCGATTTCACGGATGTTGTACTTCGTGCCCAGCTCTTCGATGAATTCCTCGATATAGCCATAATGAATGACATTGCCCTCGGTGGTATACACCAGCCCCTGCTGCGCCCAGGTATCATAGGGCACGTGATCTCGGCGCACACGCAGGTCAATGGAATCCTCCGGCAGCCAGAAGAACGGCAGAATTTCATATTTGCCGTCCTCATCCTCCGGAGGAAACACCAGCACGAAGGCCGTAATGTCCGTGGTGCTGGATAGGTCAAGCCCGCCATAACACACCCGCCCGCGCAGCCGCTCCGGATCGACGGGATAGGCGCAGGCGTCCCATTTGTCCATGGGCATCCAGCGTGTCGTGGCGCTCGTCCACTGGCACAGATGGAATTGCCGAAACTGCATTTCCTCGGCGGGGTTCTGCTTGGCGCTTTCGCAGGCCGTCCTGTAATACTCGATGTCCACCGTCTTGCCCAGCGACGGGTTTACGGCCTTCCAGACCTTGGGGTCTGTCCAGTCCGCGTCCGTGGGCGTGGAATACACCACCGGGTAGAAGGTGGAATCGTGCTTGCGGCCCTCCAGAATGTCCAGCGCCTTGGAGTGCACCTCGTAGCAGATAGAATTCTTGTCGCTGCCTGCCGTGGTAATGACGAAATTCAGCGGCTGCTTTCGGGCCGCGCCGGAGCCCTTCGTCATGACGTCGAACAGCTTCCGGTTGGGCTGGCCCAGCAGTTCGTCGAAGATACAGGCGTGGACGTTGTAGCCGTACTTGGACGCGACCTCCGAGGACAGCACCTGATAAATTCCGCGGGTAGGCAGATACACGAGGCGCTTCTGGCTCTCCACGATCTTGATGCGCTTGAGCAGCGCCGGGCACTGGAGCACCATGTCCTTGGCCACGTCGAATACGATGCTGGCCTGCTGGCGGTCGTTGGCGCAGCCGTAAATCTCCGCGCCTTCCTCGCCGTCGCCCGCCAGCATATACAGCGCCACCGCGGCGGCCAGCTCGCTCTTACCGGCCTTTTTGCAGATTTCCACGAAGGCCGTGTTGAATTGCCGGTAACCGTTGGCCTTGATGGTGCCAAACAGGTCGCGGATGATCTTCTCCTGCCAGTCGAACAGCAGGAACGGCTGCCCGGCCCACACGCCCTTGGTGTGCTTCAGGGATTGAATGAAATTGACGGCGTGGTCGGCGCGCGCCTTGTCGTAGTGCGAGGTGGGCAGCATGAATTCCGTGGGCTGATACTTCTTAGTGCGGGCCACGCCTGCCGCCTCCCTTCTGGAAATTCAGCCGTGCATACTCGCCGAACAGCAGCCGGGCCACGCAGTCCCGCGTCCGAGCCGCCAGTAAGGCATCCGGAAACAGCCCCAGATGATGCTTGCGCCCATGGTGATGAATGTACGCCTCGAAGCATCCGCGCCCGTGGGCGTAGCTCACGCCGATATAGCCGCTGGTGTTGGTACGGCGGCGCTTCTGGTTGAAAGCGTTCTGCTGATGCGTGCATAGCCGCAGGTTACGGCGGCGGTTGTCCAGCTTGTCGCCGTTGATGTGGTCGATCTCATATTCCTGCGCGTCCGGAAACAACAGCCGGTGCAGCACGACCGTTCTGCCGCCGATATGCGTGGCCGGATAGCCGCGCTTGCCCAGATGCCAAGTGTGAGCGCGGATTAGCGGCAGGTCGATCTCGTCAAACAAAAAGTTGCCGCCGCTGGCGAAGGAGGCGACATAATAGCCGTATTTCGTTTTGCGAATGAGGTTTGCCAATGCGGCCTCCTTCCTGCGGACACGAAAAAAGCCCCTTGCGGGGCTGCGGTCGTCAACCGTTTGCTTCATATAATACGCTGCGGCCATAGGTGATGCGGAGAATTTCCTCCGGCCTGTATTCGGCGTTCCGGCCAAAGCATTCGAAAAATCTGCGCCGGTCGGCTGCAATCATATGCCAGTGCGAATAGCCGCCCGTGCAATCCCGGCGCAGGTCGCCGGTCTCCGTCTTGAAGGTCAGTTCTTTCCCATCCTTCCGCACGGTCACATTCACGGTTTTCGCACCGCTGGTGTTCATAACGGCCATGATCTGCCGGACGATGTGAACGGGGTTTTGCGGATTCTCCGCAATCGCAGCCTGTTCCGCGTCCCGCGCATCCTGCTCCAGAAACTGCAGGTACATTGCTTCCTGATTTTCCGACCAGTAGCGCTCCGCCTCCTGCTCCGCGTAGGCCAGCGGATCGGCAATGTAGGAAAGGAACGAATCCTCCGTCCATCCCTCCGGAACATATCGGCAGTGAAATCCGTCGCTGTCCAGTTCGCCGTTTTCCAGATACCGCTGCCGCACGTCGCGGGCGGCGTAATACTTGCGATAGGCGTCCAGCGCGCAGAGGAATTTTTCGTCGGTCAGCTCATGCGCCGTCAGGTTTCCGCGGTCATTGTCCACGCGCTGCTCAATCATGGCGCGCACGTCCTGCCGCAACTGCCTGCGCAGGGCTTCGTAGGAGCGGGCCGGGAGCGTTTTGTCCGCATCGTCCATATGCGTCAGCGCGTAATCCGCGTCGTAGATCAGGCCGTCCGCCGCGCAATAGAGGCCCGCATACTGAAAGCTGTCCTTGCGGCGCAGGCCGTCGCTGCTGTACTGCCGCTGGCAGTACAGATAATCGAAGCCGGGCTGTTTCTCCGCCCGGATGAAAAGATAGGTTTCGCGGGGAAGAACCAGCCGGAGCAGGCCCTTGTCGCCGGAGTGAAGCCAGTTGGCGAAAAGCTCGTTCATCTGCGTTCCCTCCTTACATGGCATAGCCCGCACAGCGGACGATCTCGCGGATGGCGTTCATGGCGCGTTTGGGGCTGGAATAGTCGCGCTGGCCCAGCGGGCGGCCGTTTTCGTACAAGCAGATGAGCGGCGTGCCGAAGCTGATCCGGGCGGTAACGCGGTAGGTGCTGGCGCACTCGCCGTACCAGACCACCTGACAGGTGCGCGTCCATTCGCGGGCAAAGATCACGTTGCCGTCATAGTCGGCGCTGCCGGTGGATTCAAAGCCGTTGTCGGCCATAAGGCGGAAGAATTCGTCGCGGGTCTGCTGGATGCTTTTCATGGGAAGTGCCTCCTTCGTTTGATGTGAGTGAGTGTTACCAGAGACGCCCCTGAAAAGCAAGCTCAGACGCCGTTTTTGCAGAAGAAAAGCAGGCCGTTTCCGGCCCGCCCAAATCACAGCTTTCGGATCACATCCACGCCGTACACCATGCCCAGCGTCGAGCCGCAGTCCCAGTTCACATGCACCGTGCCCGTATCGTCCACATGGAATACCGTGCCCTCGTCACCGGGCTTCAGCCGGGAATAGGGATCTGGCCCCATAGAAACCAGCGCCACCCGGCAGCCTGCGGGGTATTCGTCGCGAATACGTTTGACAGCAGCCCGTGAAGGAAATTCGTTCATGGCGTGCCTCCATCAGTACTCGTCGGGGAACAGCAGCGTAGTGGCGCTTCTGTCCCATTCGGTGATGATCCATATCTTCCAGTCCGGATGCTCCGGATGAACATACGCCGCCAGAATGCGATCATCGCCAGTGCGCACGGCCTCGTCGTTCTGCCGCTTGTCGCTCTCCGTCAGATCGCCCCAGTCGCAGCGGCGATAGCGTGCGAATGCCTGCCGCGCAAACCGCTCGAATTCCGGGCAATCGTTCATCTTGTCGGCCACGCCGCGCGTCGCCATGAGTTTTCCTATCGTAAAGGTCTTATTCGCCATCCGAATCGTCTCCTTCCTCCAGCGTGGGAACCGTGCCCAGCATCAGCCCGCGGAAATCTCGAACACCCTGCAGGTAGCAGGCCCGATTCTGATCGAAGGCATAGGCGCGCATCAGGCTCAGCACATCGTCCAACTGCTCCTGCAGAGCTTCGTTTCCTTCCAGCATGGCCCAGAATTTCTCCAGCGCCTCGTCGGCTTCGGCCTTACGTTCCTTGTAAGGCGTTTTCTTGGGCATCTCCAGCAGAATCTCGTTCAGGCGTTCGGCCAGCGCGCCGTCCATCTCCATGAAGGTATACCTGTTCACAGCTCAACGCCTCCTTTGCAATGCGGGCAGGCGGCGTTATCCTCCGCGTCATATACACGGTGGCATTTCTCGCAGCGTACCCATTCGCCGAAGATGAATTGCTCGTCCACCCACGTTGTCGGGCTCTGCCAGTTCAGGCAATCGAAGCAGCGCTGCGCCAGCTTTTCCTGTCCGTCGCACAAGGCCAGCAGGTCGTTGTGGGTATAGGCCGTGTCGGAAAGCTCCGGCACATAGCAGACCTAATCCGGATGAGAAAGGAATGCGGCTTCATCCTTGAAAATGTAGCCCTGACCGTAGAATTCCCGCTGAATGATCGCGGGCCGCCCGTCCTGCGGCGCGGTATACTTGCCGATCTGCAGCATATGCCCGCCTCCTTACTGCACCCGGAACAGGAAGGCCGGGCGCTTCTCGTATTCGTTGCTGCCAAAGGCCTTGTGCGGGCCGTTGATCTCAGCCATGCCCGCCAGCGTGCAGCCGTTCTGCAGGAAGGCCCAGGCGCTTTCCGTCGCGCTCGACCAGCCCGAGGAAAAGGTGAAGGCTTCGACACCGTACTCGCGGAAGCTGTCGATGAGTTCCTTGGCGTCCCGATACTCGTGCAGTTCGGAAAGGTCGATGTACTGGTTGCCCACCTTCATGGCCGCGGCATACAGGCTGTAGAGCAGCTCGAAGGGCTTGCCCTGCGCCTGAATGCTGGCCTCCAACGCGAAATGGTCGGCGCGGGCCTGTTCCATGGCCGCTTGATCGTTCTTCAGCTCGGCGGCGTCGTAGCGGGCTTCGATCTCCTGATCCCTGGCATAGGTTTCTGCGAAAAGTCTGTTCATGTTGATTGCCTCCTTTTTGTGTGCCTTCCGGCTGAGTGAGTGTTACCAGAGACACGCCGAAAAAGAAAGCTCTTTCCCTCGAAAAACAGGCAGAAATTTTGAAGTTATCTTTCGATTTTCTCGGCCTTTTCGCCGGTGAATTGCTCCCAGCGGCGCACGATCAGGTCGCAGTGCAGCGGTTCGCTTTCCATGGCGCGGCAGTGCCGACCGGATTGCTCACAGGCGATCAGCGTAGTGCCCAAGCCTGCAAACGGATCGAGAATCAGGCCGTGCAGGTCGCTGTGCATCTTGATACAGCGCCAGGGCAGCTCCACCGGAATCTGCGGCTCGGCGCTCTTGTCGCTGCGCATGGCGGCGATTTCCCACACGCCCGCATAGCCCCACTTGCGTCGTTCCTCGCGGGTCAGGCGCTTCACGAATTGGAACGCATGGGCGGCATAGGCCGACACCCAGGCATACTCCTGATCGTTATACACCTCGGGCGCGTCGCTGGCGTAGGCCGTCACATAGTCGAATTCCGGCGCGGGTTTGTTGGAGGTGCTTTGCAGCGCCGTCGCAGGCACGCTGCCGGTCATTTTCCAGACGCGAATCCACAGCGGACGAAAATTCTCGTCCGCAAACAGCCGGTTGGAATGGAAGGACAGCGGTTCGATGAACGGACTGCCAGTTTTCATCAGATCGGCGGTCTGCCAGCAGATGATCCCGGCATGGCGCGTCAGCAGGCGAATGACCTCCGCCATGCGCTTCAGCCACGGCTCCAAGCCGTCCCTCGCGTATTCCTTCGGATCAGCGGGCGGCGAGGTCACGGCGCATTGCGCCTGTTCACTTCCCAGCAGCTTTTCATAGGCGGCAGGATCGGCAGCATCGCCGCAGAGCAGCAGATGGTCGCCCAGCCGCCAGCAATCGCCGGGCTGCGTAATGGGGCCGCCCGTGTCAGCGATTTTCTTCTTTTCGCCTTCCGCGTCAAAGTTGTCCTCGCTAGCTTCGTGGGAATAGAATTTGTTCAGCAGCGCATCCACTTCCTCCGCGTCAAAGCCGGTGAGCGATACGTCGAAGGCCGAAGCGTCAAATTCCGCCATGAGGGAGGCCAGCTTGCCTTCGTCCCAATCGCCCTGAATCTTATTGAGAGCGATGTTCAGCGCCTTTTCTCGCTGAAGGTCGAGATCGACCACCACGCAGTCAATTTCCCGCTGGCCCAGATCGACCAGCACCTTGAGCCGCTGATGACCGCCCACCACGTTTCCAGTCTGACGGTTCCAGATCACCGGCTCCACATAGCCAAATTCCGAGATGGAGCGCTTGAGCTTCTCGTACTCCCTGTCGCCGGGCTTCAGGTCTTTTCGAGGATTGTACGCCGCCGCGTTCAACCGGCTGGCGGGGATTTTCTGAATGTCCATGTGCTACTCCCTCTGATAATTCTCATGCGGAATGCCGATATACTCCAGCACCGGGCGCATTCCCAGTCCGCCTGTCTCCCAATCCTTCATGCAGTAGCGCCAGAGCTTGGGATGCGTCTTTTGCAGACGCTGAAAGCGGGTGGGCTCGGCGTCCAGATGCGCGCCGAACATGCAGAAAACGCAGCCGGTGCGCTCATAGCCCATGTCGTAGATTCTGCAATAGGGAACCTGATATTTCCGCAGGTATTCCCACACGTCCTTTTCCAGCCAGAAGGACATGGGCATGGAAACGGGCCGCTTGGCCTCGAAGGCGTTGCAGCCGGTTTTCAGCCAATTCTTCTCTCTCAGCTTGCTTTCGGAGGCCATGGTGCCGATGATGGGGACGCGGCCCGTCTCGTGGGCGTACTTCTTCAGCGGCTTCTTTTTCATCTCATTGCAGCATTCCGCGCTGATCCTGAACGGCGCGTTGAACAGCCGCCGCCATTCGGCGGAGGTGCAGAAGCGCGAACGCGAACCGTCCGGGCGAATGCCGTACAGCTTTTCGCGGATGACCTGCGGATCACCGCGCCGGGCGCGTTCGATCCACTGCGCCTGCTCCTTGCTGATGACGGGATAGCCGTGCTTTTCAATGACCTTCTTAAAGGTCATCGCGGGCCGAAGCCACGTCACGTTTGGAACGGTTTTCACGAATTCCCGTATCTCCGGGAATTCCAGCCCGGTATCTGAAAACACGGCGGGCACATCCGGATAATACTGACGCACGAGGTGCAGAAGGACCGTGCTGTCCTTCCCGCCTGAAAAGGAAACGTAGACGTTCCCATCCCAGTATTCGTACCATTCCCGGATGCGCCGGAGCGTCATGGCGATCTTGGCCTCCAGCGGCAGGCTCTGCTTTTGCTTTAATTCCCAGAGTTCCATAATGACCTCGTTTCAAAAATGGAGCGCGGAGGATGGTGCTGCCCCTCCGATTCCCGCCGGGTATGGCGGGCGGTTTGCTGTTAGCCTATCCGCGCATAAAAAAGCCGGATCACTCCGACTTATGACGCTGGGCAAGAGGGATTCTCTCGCCTTTATACATTCCCGCGCCGATCTCATCAATTTTGGAGAATGGGATTTCCGGCACGGTCAGCCGTTTGCGGCATTCCGGGTCGATGAAATAGATATACCGCAGCTGCCAGCCCTCCAGCAGACGGGAGCCGCTGGCCTGCAGAAATTCCTTCCAGGCGAAGCGCCCGTTGGTATAGTCGAAATAGCAGCGCCCGCCCAGCTCCTTTCGAGGCGTGGTGGGATTGGCCGACAGCGCCATTTTGTGCAGCCGCGTGCCGTCCGGCAGGATACACAGCGCCTCGTTGGGTTTGATGCCGGTCAGTACAAAATTCGCTGCCCGGTAAATGGTGCCGTCGCCGCAGGAGCAGGCGTCCGCAAAGGAGATCAGCCACTTCACCTGCGGAGCGTACTTTTTGAGCAGGCGGATGCTCATGGCAATGGCCCGACTTTCGGAATTGCGCGGAAGCACGCTGTCAAAGGCCATGCGGTTCAGCTCCATGAATTCGTTCCAGCCCGTGCCTTCCACAAGGCCGATCATCTGCTGCTTATTCATGCTGGGGCCGTAGCTCATCACGCCGTGCAGCTGCCCGTCCAGAAAAACGCCGAAGTGCAGCTTGGAATTACCAACCACGCTGCCAGAATAGTGGTGTGCCTTCACAAAGGGATTGGCGATGGTGGCCGGGATCACCTTGAGCACAATATCCTTAGCCCGGCCCATCCGCATCCTCCTTCGGCGTAAGGATGGCATGGCGCGCCGCCTGCGTCACCTTTTCGCCCTTGTACATCCCAGCGCCAAGCTCGTCAATTTTGGAGAATGGGATTTCCGGCACGGTCAGTCGTTTGCGGCATTTCGGATCGATGAAGTACATATACCGCAGCTGGAAGCCGGGAATGGGCTTCGCGCCCACATAGTCCAGATACTTTTTGAAATTGTAGGTGCCGCCGGTCACATCGAAGAAGGTCAGGCCGCCCAGCTCCCTTCGCGGCGTGGTGGGATTGCTGGCCAGCGTCATTTTGTGGACGCGCGTGCCGTCCGGCAGCTCGGCAAGATTCAGATTTTCCTTGATGCCAGTCAGGACAAAATTGCTGGCCCGGTAGATCGTGCCGTCGCCGCAGGAGCAGGCGTCCGCGAAGGAGATGATCCATTTCACCTGCGGAGCGTACTTTTTCAGCAGCTTGATGCTCATGGAAATGGCCCGACTCTCGGAATTGCGCGGCAATACGCTGTCGAAGGCCATACGGTTCAGCTCCAGAAATTCATTCCAGCCCGTGCCCTCCACCAGCCCGATGATCTTGCTTTTATCCAGCGACGGCCCGTAGCTCATCACGCCGTGCAGCTGGCCGTCCAGAAACACGCCGAAATGCAGCTTGGAATTGTTGACCACCTTACCGCTGTAATGGTGTGCCTTGATGAACGGGTTGGCGATGCTGGAAGGGATCACCTTCATCGTAATTTCTTTAGCTCGGCCCATTCGCGCACCACCTCATACAGCCCGTTGCCGTTGTGATTTTCGTTGGTAAAGGTTTCCGTCACGGCCTTCTGGTCGTAGACGTACTTGATCGCCGCCAGAATGAGCTTGGCCTGTTCGTCGTGGACGGTGATGGAAATTTGCTGAAAGGGCTTCTTTTCGCCGTCGTCCAGCGTGAAATTTTCGGAGAAATCCGCGTCGGAGATGGTTTCAAAGCCGAAATCCGTCATGGGCATGACGATGTCGGCCAATTCCAGCGGCAGCAGATCCATGTCCCACTGGGCCGCCTCACTGACCTTGTTATCCGCCAGACGAAACGCCTTGATCTGATCCTCGGTCAGCTCGTCCGCGATGACGCAGGGTGCTTCCTTCATGCCCAGTGATTTCGCCGCCTTATAGCGGGTGTGCCCGGCCACGATTTCATGATTGCGGTCGATGACCAGCGGCACCAGAAAGCCGAATTCTCGGATACTGGCCGCCACGTTCTTGACGGCCTCGTCGTTTTTGCGCGGGTTCCGGGCATACGGATGAATGTCGCTCAAAGAGATGTTTTGAATGTTCAAGATTATCCTCCCCGCCGTGCGGTCAGCAGGCGTTCCATCATATCGTCATGGGGCGTGGCTCCTTTGTATTCCACGGAGCAGTTTTCCCGCACCACCTGATAAATCTGATACCACAGGTTATTGGCCTGCTTCGAAAAGCTCTGGCTCATGGACACATAGGGCGACGGGATCGCGTTGCCCGTGGTCGGGTGCTTGGCCAGAAAGCCATATTCCGTGATGCATTCCTCGCACTGAATCCAGCGGGAGATGGCCATGGCGTACTGCTCCAGAATCTGTGCCGGAACAAGTCGGGCGCATTCACGCTCTGCCAGCCAGCGCCATGTTTCCTCGTAAACCTGCACGGCCAGCAGGTCTTTCCCGTTTTTCTGTTTGGCGGCGAGAAATGCCTTGGGCGGCGGCATTTGCTGCCCCTCCAGATCCGCGGCGGCGTCGGTGAAATCCAGCACGGTCAGCTTGCGCTTGCCGGGATTGCCGTCGGCGATATTGTCCGCCAGCGCCTTTTTCTTGCGGCCAGCACCGATGCGCGCGCCGCCCTGTCCGTTAGCCATGACTTCACCTCCTTGGCCGGGCTTGATATACCCTTTTTGAAATCGCGAAAGTTTACGCGAAGGGGCGGCCCCGCTATGTGGTAACCGTCATTTTGAGATTTGAGAGGCCCCTGCGGCTCCCTGGCAGGCGACCTTCGCCCAGCGTCCGCCCTCGCGGGCCGTGATCCGGGAATGGCAGGGCTTGCAAAGCGCCATGAGATTGCTCTCGTCATGGGTGCCGCCCGCTGATAGCGGAACGATGTGGTGTACCTCCGCAGCCGCCGTCACCCGGCCCTCGCGCCTGCACATTTCGCACAGGGGATGCACGGCAATAAACCTGCGCCGAATGGCTGGCCACGCGCCGTTGTACCTTTTCTTCATTTCCGGCGTTCGGCCGTGGCGATTGTACCGGGACGTGACCAGCTTCTGGTGCGCAGGGCAGTATTGCCTGTCCGTCAGCTCCGGGCAGCCGGGATAGCCGCAGGGATGCTTGGGTTTCCTTGGCATAGCCGACCTCCATAGCAAAAGCGCCCGCAGATTTCTCTGTGAGCGCTTCCGTGAACCTTTTTTCACTACTGCCATTATAGCATAGCCGCGAGTCTACTTTTGTCTACGAACCCTGTTTTTCAGAAATTTTCTCAAGAAATTTTTTCTCGATCCAAATCTGATACCCAGCCAGGAACATGGAGAAGCCGGTCTTGTGGAATATCCGCTGGTATTCCACCGGCATGGCGAAGTGCTGATCGCGGGATGCGGCTGCCGCCTGATAATTGCGGTATTCCTCCCGAATATGCGTCCGGGACAGATAGACGTAGTGCGTAACGCCGTCCGGCAGGCGGTAGGCCAGATAATACTTGTCCACCCACAGCTGACCTTTTTCGTTTTCCAGCGAGATGGGGATGGGTGTGTCCTGTGCGTACATCCGGCGCACGAGCGCCCTGTCCACCCGAGGCAATCCATACTCGGCGGCGACATATTCGGCCAACCGCTGAATGTGGGAGCAGCCCAGCATTTCGCTCCGGAAGCGAATCCCCGTTTGCGGTTTACTCATGCGAACCAGCGCTCCTTTCCTGCAGGATCGTCTCTACCATGCCCAGCGCCTTCTCATGGAGCCTGTGAACATAAGACCGGCACACGTTCATTTCCGCTGCGACGTCAATCCAGCATTTCATGGCCAGATAGCGCATTTCCAGCAGAAGGCGGCAATCCGCGTCCAGCACCCGCTCAATCACGCTCTCAATTTCCTTCTTCGTGTCCACCAGCAGGTCGATCTGCACGTCCAGCTCTTTCTCTGCCTCCATGATCTTCATGACCGAATCCTCCAGCGAAGCGACGTTTCGGGTATGCGATACCCGTTCGCCGCCATAGGCGACTGTGCATTTCTGCGCCAGCGCGCGAAGCTCCGAAATGCGCATCAGCTTCGTATTGATCCGCTGGTCGATGCGGTAAGCCTGAGAAAGGTATTCCTTGGCCGTCATCGGCACATTATTCATAAGGCATAACCTCCAATTCTTTCAGTATGGCGGCCACCTCCGCCGCCGAGGTCACTTTGAAGGCCTGTCCTTTTGCGTTCCTGATTTTCTGCATCGTGATTTCCTGTAACTTTGTCAGCTTGCCGGTTTCGGTTTTAACCTCGAAGGCCACAAACCTCCCGTTAATGCAGGCAATGACGTCCGGAATGCCTGCCGTTCCATACATCCCGCCGTGCTCCTTCCAGCAGAAACAGTTCGGCGTTTTCCTGAGCAGCCGCAGGATCGCGGCCACAATATCCCGTTCTGCCACAAGCGCCTCCCGTAACTATTTCGTGTCGTAACCGTTCTGTGCAGAGGTTCGCGTATATACGCGCGTGTGCGTGCGCGCATACAAAGCGAAAATGTTTTCCGCGTAGCTCTAAATAAATAGTTAAAACGGTTACCGGTTACCGGAAGAACGCAAAGGCTCAATTTGTGCCTGTAGAAAACCGTCCACATCGCAGCGGCGCTTCAGCGTTCCATAATCCAGAATTGTGCCCTTTCGGCGGTTATCGCCCAGCATGACCGTCCGGTCGCATACATAGAGGTCGCTTTTCCGCAGCTGCTTCATAAACTGCCCATACGGCAGGCATTCGCCCAGAATCGCATGGTCGCGGCGATACTGCGTGTACCGGTCATAGATGCCCTTGAACCAGATGGCCACGTTGCCGTCCTCCAGCATCCGGCATTCGTCGGCGGTCATTCCCATGCGGTCGATGACCTCCAGCGTCGTTTCCACAATGCTCTTGTTGCTGTTGCCGCCGTCCAGCAGATATTCCCGCGCCGCGTATTCCATGTATTTCGCGCAGCCGTCCAGCGAGATGGAGAATACCTGGCTCCACGCCAGCCCCAGCCGATTGCACGCGGCTTCCAGCAAGCGAAGGCCCGCCATGCAGCAGCTCAGATTATTCACCACGCGGGAAGGCAGGCTGCCGCCGAACATGGAAATAGATTCGTCAAACCATTCCTTCACCGCCGCCGTTTTCAGCGTCAACGCCGTATCCAGCAGGTCACGGCCCAGCGCTGCCAAGTCATCCCGGCTGCCGCTGATCTTGGCGAAAGCCGCCCTTGCAGTCTGGTCTTTCAGGTCGCGCTTGCTGAACAGCAGCTCCATGCCGCGCTCGCGAATGGCGGACTCGTCCGGCGATTCCTCACCGGCCACCACCAGCGGAGCCAGCAGCGTGTAGGATACCTGCGTCTGATCGGCCCGCCCGCGCACGCCCTCATGCCCGTCATAGCTGTCGCGGAAATGGTTGTACAGGGCGGCGAGCCGGGTTTTGTCGATCTTCGAGGGCTTGAATTCATCCAACGCCTGCGGGAACAGGTTGCTGGAGGATGCGTCCTTCATCAGCGTAAAGCCCGTGATCTGCGGCGCGGCCACGACCTTGCTCCGGCCAAACAGGGGCAGGATCACCCGCTCCAGCGTGGTGGACTTGCCGCTGCCCGCCTCGCCGATCAGGAACAGATGCGGGTACTTGACGCCCATAGAGCGCAGCATTTCTTTGACGAAGCAGCCCGTGCACCATGCCAGCACCGTCACCGTTTTTGCAGGTTCGTTGTAGCCAAGCAGCAGCGGGCCAAGTTCGGTCAGTTTTTCTGCCGAAATGGCTTTGTGGCGAGGCAGCTCCGTTTCAATGGACGCATATTTCTCCAGCTGCACCATGTCCGGCACGTCCTCGCCGCCTGCGGTAAAGGCGCGCTCCTTGTCCACATAGGCCCAGACGCCTTCGTGCTCATACAGCCCCAGCGCCTTCACCCCGTGCTTCACCTGCCACGCCAGTGCGGCCAGATAGGATTTCAGCACCTCCAGATCGCCGTCGCTGCCCATGTAGCAAAGGGAGATCGTGCGTTTGTTCAGCACCGCCTTGAATTTCTGCGCCGACGCGAAATCGGAGGTCATAAAGGAAAGCCGGAAGGTTTCGCCGTACATGGTCACAAGGTCGCAGGTCATCTGCGTTTCGTCCTCGGCCACCAGCATTTCCAGCGGGCGCACCACGAAATTGGTCAGCGCGTAGACATTCTCGCCGCGCTCCCGCATATATCGCCCGTTGGCCTCGAAAATGCCCAGATCGCCGCCCGGCGTATACACATTCTCCGTGCGGGCAATGGCCTGCGCCAGCGTTTCCTCGCCGTAGGTCGCACCGTCCGCATGGTGAACATTGTCCCATTTCTCCCGGAACAGCTTCGATTGCCGGAACAGCCTGTCCATCTGCTCCCTGTTTCTGCCCGTCCAAAAGGCTAGCGCGCAGCACAGGGCCAGATCGGCCTCGGATTGACTGCCGAATTTCTCCTGCCAGCGGCCTTCCCACAGTGCGGTAAAATCTTCGCTGTTCTGGGCGGAGGCGGCTTTTTCCAGCACCTGCTCATCCGTCAGAGAAACCGTGCGAACGGCCCGCTTGGCCTTGCTTTTCGCCGCCTTTTTCTTGGCGACGTAGGTTTCGTGAATCCATGGGAGCGACTCCGAACCATCCGCAATGTCCTCGGGCGTACCCTCCAGGCGATTGCCGGTCATGGTGAAATACCGCGCCGCAGCGTACATTTCCACGGCGGACTGGCTGTTCTTATTGCCCTTGCCGGGCATGGAGCCGCGATAGAAAATGTGCAGCCCCGTGCCCGAGGGCGAAATTTCGGTGTAGGACGGATATTTCGCCAGAATGGCAGAGGCAACTTCGTTCCAGCTGCCATCCTCCTTTTGGCAATGATCGATGTCCACACCTACAATGCCGCCCGCCTCGGTGAATACGAAGCCCACGCCGGTGAACAGGTACTTTTGCCGCGCCGCCTCGGCCTCCGCCAGCGTCGCCCACGTCTGCGGATTGGTGGAGGAAGCCTTCCGGCCCGTTTTCGGATCATAGGGCACCTTGCGCGGCTTTTCGCTTTTCGGATCGGGCTCCAGCCGCCAGCAGATCCATTGCGGCAGCGCCGCCAGTTCTTTCGGAAAATTCATGCCATGCCGCTCCTTCCCTTGGCCTTGTTCGCCTTCTGCCTGGCCCGCTGCACCGAGCGCGGCGGGCGGCTGGATTTGGGCCGATCGTTGTGTTTTGCGCGTATTGCCTGCGCCCACAATGCGGCGCGCTGCTCCCGGTAAACATTTGCCAGCGCTTCACCGGCGGTGGGATCGGGATAACCCTCTGCGTTTCTGTATGTCATCTATTCCATCTCCTTCATGTGCCCGAAATCCGGGCCATAGGCCGCCTCGGCCACAATGGGCACGTCCATCTCCGGGAAGGGCTGCGCATCCATACAGTTCTGAATGAAGGCGACGGCCTCGGGCAGCTTTTCCTCCGGCAATTCAAACACCAGCTCGTCGTGAATCTGTAAAAGGGGCTTCAGCCACGGGCGCTCCGGCAGACCGACGATCAGCCGGGCCAGCGCCAGCTTCAGAATATCGGCGGCGGTTCCCTGAATGGGCGTATTCAGCGCGCAACGCTCGGCAAAGGATTTCCGGCCCCAGTCCTGCGAGCGGATACCCGGAAGATAGCGGCGTCGGCCCAGAAAGGTCTGCGTATACTGCCGCGTTGCGGCGGCGCGTCGGGCCTGCTCCTGCCAGCGGGAAAGGTTCGGATAACCGGCCTTCAGGTTGGCGATGATGCCTTCGCAATCGGAAAGCGATTTATCCAGCCCGGCCTTGAACCGCAGCGTTCTCTGGAGGCCGCGAGGGAAAAGTCCATAGAACACGCCGAAGTTCACGTTTTTCGCAATCGTGCGGCGCTCCTTGTAATCCGGTGCGTTTTTGTCCACGGCCCGCGCGTAAGGAATACCGAAAATGACGCTGGTGGTGGCCGCGTGAATGTCGCCGCCCGTGCGGTAGGTTTCCAGCATCTTCGGATCGCGGCAGTAGAACGCGCCCACGCGCAGCTCGATCTGAGAAAAGTCGCAGGAAACGAGGACGTGGCCATCGGGCGCGAGGATAAAGGCGCGAATGCCCACCGGGTCGTTGGTCTTGCGCGGGCAGTTCTGCATATTGGGATTCCGAGCAGCGAACCGGCCCGTTTCCGTCGCCAGCGGCAGAAGGTCGGGATGAATGCGCCCGGTGGCCGGATTGACAAAGCGCAGGTAACCGTCGATATAGGTGGTTTTCAGCTTCGACCAGCGCCGGTATTCCTGCACCAGTTCAAACAGCGGCACCAGCTCCGGGCGATTCTCCGCGCACCATTCTGCCAGCATGGTAAGGGTTTGGTCGTCCGCAGCTTCGGCATTCTTTGCCGTGGTTTTCAGTACCGGAAGCTGCAATTCCTTGAACAGATAATCCTTGAACGCCTGCGTTCCGGCGTTGGCTCCGACGTCCACGTCGCCGATCATGCCGCGAATCTGCTCCCTTAATTCCAGCAGCCGGGTCGCGCATTCGCCCTGCTTGCGGATCATGGCGGGCTCGTCCATGAGCAGGCCATTGTATTTCATCAGGCCGCAATAGACCGCCGTAGGACTTTCAACGTTTTCTACAATCCAGCGATGCCGCGGCAGAAAGGCGTCGAACCATTCATTGAAGCGCCGATACAGGCGCAGGGCGTAATCGCTGTCGGCGCAGGCATAGCGCACCGTTTCGGGATCATGGCTGTTCAGCTCGTCGAAGAATCTGCCGCCGGTCACGTCCTCGAATGTCGGCAGCTCGTCGCCCAGCAGCTCCGGCACCAGCTTTTTCAGGCCGCTGTCGGACAGTCCGCGGAATTCAAAGCTGTTCTTCAGCGTCATCTGCGCCGCCGCGATGGTGTCATAGCAGGGCGGCTGAATGATGATGCCCAGCGCATAGAGAAACATGGACTCAAAGGCCAGATTGTGGGCCACCTTCGTAACCGTGGGATTCGTCCAGAGAGCATCGCGCAGAAATGGAATCACCTGATCGGAATCGGCATTGCCGCCGTCGAAATGCTCCAGCGGGATATAGATAGCGCAGCCTTCAGAAGTAGACAGAGAAATTCCCACAATGCACGCCCGATGCGCATCCAGCGCCGCCCGAGGATCGTCCCGATATTGCAGCAATGGCGCGGTTTCAAAGTCGAAGGCCACTACGACCGCGTTTTGAAGATAATTTTTAATGGCGGCCAGATCAGTTTCACATCTGTAATTCATAATAACCTCCATGGGAGGGCTGGGGCTGCCAGCCCTCCGAAAAGCGTCAGTTCAGCGGCTGCATGACCTCGCCGGTTTCGGGATCAATCACTTCGCCGGGCGCGTCGTCATAGGCCACGCGGCTGGCGAAGGCCTTCACCTGCTCGGCCATGGCGGAAATGTAGCGCTGTTCCTCGTCCGTCAGCACCCGATCCACGGCGAATTTCGCCTGGGAATAGGCGATGCCGCCCGAATTCTGCACCTTCTGCAAAGAGAACCGCGTCACCACGCTGCTGGATTTCTTCCCCTTGGCCAGCAGTCGCTTGACGTACACGGCAAACTCCTTCATGGAGCCGGTGGGCAGCGTCAACAGAATGGGAATCAGCTCGCCCTCCCGCAGAATGAAGATGCGGCGCTTGTTCTTGCAGGCCTTGCCGCCGTTCTCGCCGCTGCCGAACTGGTTCAGCGGGCACTGGGCGCATACGCCGCCCGGATTGCCTGCGCCGGTCACGCCGTCGTAGCTGCCACAGTCCGGCGCATTGTTGCCGCCCGTGAAACGCTCGCGGTAATAGGCGAACAGCGGATGGTGATAGAGGATCACGCCGGTGAATTCCTTGGCCGCGTCCGTTTCGCCCGGAAGCTCGCCGGGAAGCTCAAAGGTCGTGCCGCCCGCGGCGGGGATGGTTACGCGGTCAAAGCTCACGTCCATGCCGTTCATTTCCGAGGCCATAGCCTCTGCCAGATTGAAATCCTTGAGGGCAGTGTAATTGGTCGCAGGGATCATTTCGTTATTGCTCATTGCTTTGTTCCTTTCTTATCGGGCTGTTCTTACGCCCACAGTCGTTTTCTCGAAGACATTCACGAGGCCATCCAGCCAGCCGGGCAGCACGTCCTCGTTTTCGGCGATCTGCTCCTTGACGAAGCTGGACAGGGAACCGGCGTTGATCGTCTCCGTGATCAGGTCGCCGTAGCCGTTGGCCCGCAGCGCGCCGAAAAGCTCGTCCTTCTGGCCGGCCTTGGCGCTGGCGCGGGTCTTGGTGGACAGGAAGAACATCGTTCCCGCGCGGGTGAAATTCTGCGTTTCCGTTTCGCCCATCAGGTTCGAGAGGTGCCAGTCCACATTGTCGATGTCCATATTGACCTGCTTCAGCTCGGCCTCCAGCGCATCCTTGCGTTCGCGGAGGGCCTTCAGCTCGTCGGCCAATTCAAAAAGTCGATTGTTCTCCATTTCATCCTCCAAAGGGGTTTCGGCCCGCCCGGTAATCGTCCACCAGCGCCTTGGCCAGATTGGCCTTGTCCTGCAGGGCCTTGAGCACCTTTTCATCCACGGTGCCCTTGGCCACGAGGTGGATGTAGGTGCAGGGCTGCTTCTGGCCCACGCGATGGATGCGGGCGCGGGTCTGTTCGTAGTTGCTCATGGAATAATCCAGCGAATAGAAGATCATGGTGGAGGCCGCCGTCAGCGTAATGCCCAGACCCGCCGTGGCGATTTGACCCACGAATACCCGCACTCCCGGATCGTTCTGAAAGGCTTCGATCTGGGCGGGACGGTCGGCTACGCCGCCATGGATTACGGAATAGCGAAGGCCTTTCTTTTCCAACAGCTTCTCGATAGCTCGGATTTCTGGCAGGAATCGGGCAATGACCACCACCTTGCGACCGTCGTTTTCCGCGCTATCCAGCAAATCAGAAAGCGCATCCAGCTTGGCCGAGGATACCTGCTCCGTGGCGGCGTCCGCGTCATTGCCCACAAAGCCGCCCGTCAGCTGGGATAGCCGAAGCAGCCTTGTCAGCACGTTGGTCACGGTCACGCTGCCGTTGGCAAGGTCGGCGTAGCTGTCCTTCACCAGCTGCAGGTACACGCGCCGGGCCGCGGGCTCCAATTCCACCCGCTGCACAATGTCCGTGCATTCCGGCAGGTCGAGGCATTCGGCCTTCGTTGCCCGAAAGGCGATGCTATGCAGCTTTTCCGTGAATTCTGCCTCCATGCTTTTCTTCATGACCGGCGTATAATTGCCATAGCCTACCATGTCGAAATAGCGGTTGCGGAACAGGTAGAAGCTGCTGCCGAATACGGTGGAATCGGCGAATTTGTACTGGCTGAACACGTCGATGGGCTTGTTGGTGATGACCGTGCCGGTGAGCAGCAGGCGATAGGGCACCCTCGCGCCCAGCCGGTGCAGCGCCTTGCTGGCGGCGCTGTTGTGGGTTTTGATCTTGTGACCCTCGTCGCAGACGGTCATGTCTGGCCTCCATGCGGCCAGCTCCTTTTCCAAGCGCCATGCGCTTTCGTAATTCACCACCAGCACCTGCAGCGCCGAGCCGGTCATATGCCGAATGGTGTCCGCCTTCCGTGCGCCGGTGCCCTCCAGCACGGCGAGGGAGTAGTCGTAATCCGCGAATTTGCGGAATTCGTCCTCCCACACGCCAAGAATGGACAGCGGCGCGACCACCAGCAGCCGCTGAACGCGCTTTTCCTGCCAGAGACGGCCTACGATGGCGATGGTGGTCAGCGTTTTGCCCGTGCCCATTTCCATGAGCAGCGCGGCTCCGCCGCCGTTGACGAGCCTGTCCAGCGCATACGCCGCAGCCTCCCGCTGATGCCTGTAGGGCGCAGCCCGAATGGGCAGCTTGAGATTGTTACTGCACATTGAATCCCTCCTGTAAGGTCTGCCTTGTTTTCGGAGAGCCATATTCCAGGAGCATTTCGCGCAGGACTTTGGCTTGCTGCTCGCTGGCCGTTTGCATGATCTCGGCAAGGACGCGCTGCTGCTCGCCGGAAAGAATATTCCGGTGCGGATGATACCATTGAGCCACCTTCACGCAGCCGCCTTTACCTTGCTGGGTTTCCAGAGGATAATCGACCGTGAGCGCTACAACGTCGTTCTGAATCGTTCGCGTTGTCACTTGAAACGTTCTTGCCAGCTCCGGCATGGTAATAGAACGCCTTGCCGTCAGAATTCGCATGATTTCTGCCCGGCGCTCGTTCATCGTCACGGTCGATCACCTCCTTTCCCTTGGCTCTGGCTGCATGGTAACAGCTAAACCGGAAGCCTATTTTCCGGTTTGAGAATTTTTTCAAAAGAAAAAATCCGGCAAACAGACGCGCCGCTTGCGGGACAAAAATGTCCCTCCGCGGACGCCTATTTGCCGGATTCCTGATGGTTCAAGCCAAATTCAATACCATGGGCAAATCTTCATATATCTCTGCGCTCGTTCCGATTCGACGCCGGATTCAGCGCCAAGAAGATATATGGTTCTATGAAATTATGAGCGGCGAGTTTCCTTCACCCGCAGCAGCGTTACCGTGACGGCCTTACCTGCCACCGTCACCTCGATTTCCGCGCCGCACTTAGCGCATACCATGATGCTCTTTGTACCGGATGCGGATTTGCTGACCAAATGCCCACAGTTACAGCAATGGGTCATCAGCATATCGTTATTCATCGTCATTCTCCACGTCCTCCTGCATCATGGCCAGAATTTCAGCCTGCTGAAACTCATAGCCAAAGCTGACCAATAAAAAAGGCACCATCAGCCGGACAGCAAAATCCTTGTTCCAGTCATCGTAGCCAATACTGAAAGAGAATTCGAGATAGTTCCGACGGCAAAAGAGCATCAAGAAAAACCCGTGAAATCGAAATATCATTGCTTTCCCTCCAAATGAATAGAATGCCGGTGTGTAAACCCCATGGCGCATACCGGCAACTCAGACGCCATGAAGGAAGCAGCGTTATTGGTACATCAGTCCCGGCATCATAACCGTTTCGCATTTGTCCTGCGCCATCTTCAGATCGCCCATGAGCGACGCGGCGTAAATGGCCCGATTGCCAAACCGGCGGCGAATTTCGTCCACGCAGTCATCCAGCGCCCTGCGCCTTTCCCGCGCCTCGGCATTACAGAACATATCCAGCTGCACCGGCTGGCGCGCCGATACGAGATTGATCCCGCGAATGGTCAGCGCCCGCACGGGCTTCTCCCAGAAATAGTGCTGACGGAAAAGCGCAAAGCCCGCCTGCGCAATCTCCAGCGGCGACTGACTCGGAAAGGGCAGCGGCGCCTGATACTGCCGGTAATCCAGGTCATTATCCTTGACCGTAATCTGCACGCCTCGCGCCGCCAACTCATTCTTCCGCAGGCGATGTCCCACGTCCTGCGCCAGCTCGTACAGCACCAGCCATACCGGATATTCCGCCTCCAGATCGCACACGCAGGTTGTGCCGTGGCCCACGGATTTGATCGGCGGCACAAATTCCGCGGGCATGACCGGCGAATGATCCGCGCCGTTGGCAAAGCGCCAGAGCATGACGCCGTTCTTCCCCAGGCGGCTTCGAATCAGCTCGGGATCGGCCCTGGCCAGATCGCCGATGGTCATGACGTTCATGCTCATCAGCCTGCGCGTGGTGGCCGGGCCGACATATAATAGCTCCGAAACCGCCAGCGGCCAGACCTTTTCCTGAAAATTGGCCCTGCTGATTACCGTCACCGCGTCCGGCTTTTTCATATCCGACCCCAGCTTGGCGAATATCTTGCTGAACGACACGCCGATGGACACCGTCAGCCCGATTTCCTCCCGGACGCTTCTGCGGATTTCCTCGGCAATCATCCGGCCTTCCCTTTCCACATCACCGCGCCCGTAGGGAATCGCCAGCCAGTTTTCATCCATGCCGAAGGGCTCAATGTCATCTGTATACCGGGCGTAAATGCGCCGCACCAGCTTCGAATACTTCAAATATAGCTCATAATGCGGCGGCACACAGATCAGCCCCGGACAGCATTGCCGCGCCTGCCAGTTCGCCGCGCCCGTTTTCACGCCCATGCGCTTAGCCGGATAGGAGGCCGTCAGTACAATGCCGTGCCGATCCTCCGTTGAGCCGCACACAGCAATGGCCTTGCCGCGCAAATACGGATTTTCGTTCATCTCCACGCTGGCATAAAAGCAATTCAGGTCACTATGCAAAATCATCTCACCGGCCATTGCGAAAGCCTCCCCCATTTTCGGGTATCATTTTTCCATAGAGCGGAGTCTACGCCGAGCATGATAGCACAAGCACATTGTCCTTGTAAACATCCGAACTGATAGCTGTGTTCGCTTAGACAAAATTTTCTTTTTGCCTTCATTCTGCAAATCGAACGGAATGTGAAATTTATTTTACGATGCTCGCATGGGGTTTACAGGTCAACTAACTTGTGCTATAATCCAGGCATCTCATGACAGGAGGAATTCTTCAATGACCAAGAAGCCCGACGACAAATCCAGCGCGATCCTATCCTTTCCGCAGACGCAGACAGAGCGCACCAAGATGCGGAATCGGGCGGAATGCGGAGATCGAATCCGCGCTTACCGCAAGGCCCGCGAGCTTTCCCAGCCCCAGCTGGCGGCCATGCTCGGCATTACGAAGAATTCCATCACCAACTGGGAGACCGGCGTATCGCGTCCGGAGCTGAGCATGATCCCGAAGCTGTGCCAGGCGCTGGACATCACCGCCGACGCCTTCTTCGATATGCCCGCGGGCAGGCAGACGCTTTCCAAGGCCGAGCAGGAGCATATGCGGCTCTACCGCTCTTTGGATACCTACAGGCAGCGCACCGTGAACACGCTCATGGAATCCATGATCGAAAACGACCTTCTGGCCTTCCGAGACGGCTGTGTCAATGAGTTTTCCTACCTCGGGCGCGAAGAACTGCCGTCCTCCGCCGGTACCGGCACGCCGCTGACCGACACCTATGAGCACGAGCACGTTTTCCTGCGCAATTCCCGCAATGTCTGCCGGGCGGACACGGTCATCACCGTTTCCGGCGACAGCATGACGCCCACATTCCAGAACGGCGATGAGCTGCTGGTGGAATTCACGCCGGAGATCGATCCCGGCGAGATCGGCATTTTCGTCATCGCGGGCGAGAGCTTTGTCAAGGAATATCAGCCGGACGGCCTGCATTCCCACAACCCGAAATACAAGACCATTCACCCCGGCCCGGACGACAACTTCCGCTGCGTGGGCCGCGTCCTTGGCGTCGTCACCCAGGATATGTACCCCACGGCGCAGGAGCTGGACGTATTGAACGAGGTCTATTCCGACGAGCATAAGCGCTGACGCTCCATAGAGCAGCCCTTCTGACGCGCAAATCGCGCGCCAGCGTATTTCCTGTACCCTTTTTTCGGAGGTAATTTCCATGAACAATCCGCAGAAGCCCATCAAGGTCTATGTGCCCGTGGAGGTGGCCTTTGACGAAAACGGCCAGATGTACCCGCACCTCATCCATTGGGAGGATGGCAAGATCTACGAAATCGACCGCATTCTGGACGTGCGTCCGGCACCGGCAGCCCGCGCGGGCGGTCAGGGCGACCGCTACACCGTCCGGATGAACAATCGGGAGACGCATATATTCTTCGAACACAATTCGGACTACGGCAGCGCCATTCCGGGCCGCTGGTTTGTGGAGCGAAGGGAGGCTTAGAAATGGTCTATACGAGAAGGCCGTCGGATCAGCGCTGCGAGGAAATCTACGCCTACATTACCGAATACGTCGCGGAAAACGGCCACAGCCCCACCTTCCGCGAGGTCGGCGAGGCCGTGGGCCTGCATTCGCCCGCCACCGTCAGCCGCTACATTCACCGGCTGGTAGACGAAGGCCGCATCACCATCGACGAATCCAAGCCGCGCACGCTTACTGCCGCCGCCCCGGGCGACGCGCTGGAAACCGTTCGGCAGCGCGTCTGTCTGGAAATGGCCGACGGCGGCAAGATTTATATGGACTGTAATCTGGAAAAGCCGCGCACCGCGCCCGTCCGCGTGTCCTTCGAGGGCGTATTGGACGCGAAGCGGATGAAAAGCCGCGTGGGCCGCATTGTCCGCTGCCGCCCCAGCGACGAATGAAAGGAGGATGCTCGCTCATGACGAATACAGTAAGAAGGCACAGCCCACCCGGCGCAAAGCGCTGCGCGTTCACCGGCTATCGCCCGCAGAAAATGCCCTTCGGCTTCAATGAGTCCGATCCGCGCTGCGTCGATTTCAAGCGCCGCGTCAAGGAAACCATTCAGGCGCTCTACGACATGGGCTATCGCCATTTCATTTCCGGCGGCGCGCTGGGCATGGATATGTTCGCCGCCGAAGCCGTCCTTGAACTGCGTGCGCGGCATCCGGACATGATTTTGGAGATGGTCAGTCCCTTCGACGATCAGGCGGCGAGATGGTCACCAGAATTGCGCGCGAGGCACGACCGGATCTTCGCGCAGGCGGACATCACCACAGTCACCGGCCATGCCTACACCAGGAGCGCCATGTTTCGCCGAAACCACTATCTGGTGGACAACGCCGACCTGCTGCTCGCCGCCTACGACGGCCAGCCCGGCGGCACAGCCATGACCTGCGAGCTGGCCCGGCGCTATGACGTGCCGGTCATGAAGATTAAACCGACCGTGAATTAAAGGAGAATGCCCATGTGCGGACGCTATTATATTGCTGAGGACGACGCAGCCGAGGAACTGCGCCAGATCATCGAAGCCGTCAATCGCCGCAATCCGGACGCGAAAACCGGCGGCGAAATCCGTCCCGGCGACACCGTTCCCGTGCTGGCCAACAGCCCCAGCCTCCAGCCCGGCGCGTATGCCATGCACTGGGGCTATACATCGCCCGACGGTAAGCTCCTTTTCAACGCCCGCAGCGAAACCGCCGTGGAGAAGGCAATCTTCAAAGACGGCATGGCCCAGCGCCGCTGCCTCATTCCCGCCACCTGCTATTTCGAATGGGAGCATCGCGGAAAGGACAAGATCAAGTACGCCATCGCGCCCGAGAACAACGATATGATCTATCTCGCGGGCATCTACCGCAAGGAAGGCAATCGCGCCGCCTGCGCCATCCTGACCCGCGAACCGGCAGACAGCATCGCCTTCATTCACAATCGGATGCCGGTTATTCTGCCATCCGAGGCCATAGGCGATTGGCTCAACGTGCGGTATGCTGCTACAGATGTGCTGAAAGCCGCGCAGACGGCGATGGGATACCGTTTGGTGGAATAGATATAAAAAGCTGCTCAGTGTTTCTGACAGCTTTTTTTGTGTCTATTTGTGCCTATTATCGTCAAAAATGTGAATAAATCTACGTTATTTCGTCGCGTGCCCCCCTATACAAGCAATATGGCAAGTGCTATAATATGAGCGGGAGTGATAAATTATGACTTTCGCAAAAGCGCTTAAACAGGCACGCGAGTCGTTGGGCATGACACAAATGGAGCTAAGTAAGACTCTCGGAATTAGCTTCTCGACGATAAATCGCTATGAAAACGAAAAACACTTCCCGACACCTATCGTTCTGAATGCAATACAAAGTTTCTTCGATAGCAAAGGCATCGCATTTGCATTTCATTCGGAGATGGAGGCGGATTCAGAACATGGGGACGAGATTAAGCAGGTCTGATTTCCGGCGGCAATATCCCGCTGTGTATCAAGGCCTTTTTGTGTTTTCTGTTGCCAAACGCATTCCCAAGGAGCAGCCCACAATTAACCTGGGCTATGAATTGAGTATGCGTTTGCTCAACGTGCCTGCAGAACGACGCTGCTTTGAGACGGAGACATGCCTGCGCACTATCGTAGACGAGTACAGGACTGTTACGCTAACGCATATCGAGGTTCTGTTTACGCCGTCCCTAAAGCAGGATACCATCGGTGCGCTGCTGGCGTTATGCAGGAATCGGAAGGTATGTATTTGTTGGCCAGGGTGTATCAGCGGCAATACGTTAACCTATGCCGAACCTGGCAGCCCTGAATACTATGAGGCAGACTACACAAAGTTCGTAGACACCTATGTCATTACAGAATAAGGAGTGCAGCACCATGAAATACCGCGATTTGATTCAATTTGATCCGATTGAGTCAGTCATCGTTCTCCGCAGCGCAGATGATAAAAGCAAGGCCGAAGAGCTCGTCCGCAGCTATGTCATGAGCGATAGTATGGCAGAATTGATCCACGCAAAGATCATTTCCCAGCTCCGGCTCGAGAACGTTATCGACAACAAAGGCGTCCTTTTGGTCGGCAACTATGGCACCGGTAAATCCCATTTGATGAGCGTCATTTCCGCCATTGCAAGCTCCGCCGAATTGTTGCCTCTTGCTCAGAATACGCAATTTCGTGAAGATGCGGCCTGTATTGCAGGACGCTTTGAAGTATTGCGTATTGAAATCGGCTCAACAGCCATGTCCCTGCGCGGTATCATTACATCCAACTTAGAGCAAGACCTGGCCCGCCGAGGCATTTCCTATAAATTCCCGGACGTTAAGACGATCACCAATAATAAGGACTCGCTGCTTGATATGATGGCCGCATTTGCCGAGAAGTATGGCGATGAGCGCGGCTATCTGGTCGTTGTCGATGAGCTACTCGACTATTTGCGCACCCGCAAGGATAACGAGCTCATGGCAGACCTGAATTTCATGCGCGAATTGGGCGAAATCATCAAATCCTCCCGTTTCCGCTTCATCAGCGGCGTTCAGGAGGCACTATTCGACAATTCGGCCTTCCGGCAGGTTTCCAGCTCACTGCTGAAAATGAAAGATCGCTTCGAGCAGGTTCTGATTCGCTCTGAAGATATTGCTTTCGTTGCCCAGCGCCGCGTCCTGCGCAAATCGCCGGAGCAGAAGGCACTGATCCGCAATCACCTGCAGAAATTCTGCCCGCTGTATCAGAATATGGCCGACCGCCTGGAGGATTACGTGGACATGTTCCCGATCCATCCGGCGTATATCGACACATTCCAGCATATCGTAACCGTGGAAAAGCGTGAGGTGCTGAAAACCATCTCCGAAACCATCGGCGCAGTCATTGATAACGACCTCGATCCCATGAAGCCGGGCATCGTATCGTATGATACCTATTGGAAGCGCATCAAGGAGAATCCGAGCCTGCGTACAGACCCAGCCGTGCATGAGGTTCTTTCCAAGTCCACCGTATTGGAGGACATCATTGCTCGCAATTTTCCGAAAGCGGCGTATCGGCCCATTGCCCTGCAGATCATCTATGCCCTAAGCGTGCATCGCCTGACCACCGGCACATTGGACGCAAAATTGGGCCTTACCGCGCAGAGCCTGAAGGACGATCTATGCCTTTATATTCCCTTGCCCGTCATGGAGGAGGATTTCCTGCTTTCCACCATCATTACGGTATTGCGCGACATCCTCAATACCGTATCCGGGCAGTTTATCGAATACAATAGCGATAACGGCCAGTATTTCCTCGACCTGAAGAAGGACATCGATTACGACAAGAAAATTCAGGAAAAAGCAGATTTTCTCGGCGACGATGCCCTCAATCGCTATTTCTTCGACCTGCTCATTTCCGCCCTCGAATGGAACACGCCGCAGCATGTGACAGGCTATCACATCTATCAGTATAACCTCACATGGTACGAGAAGAATATTTTCCGCCGCGGCTATCTATTCCTTGGCAATAGCGCTGACCGTCCAACCGCGCAGCCGGAAGAGGATTTCTATGTCTACATCCTACCTCCCTTCGGCAATGAACGCCCTGCTTCGCCCAGCCAGAAGGACGAGGTCTATTTCATCATGAAAATGGACGCCAAGCTCGCGCAGCTAATCCGCCTCTATGGCGGCGCGAAGGAAATGGAGGCCATGAGCGCGGCAGGTGAAACGAAGACTACCTACGTCCAGCGCGGGAAATCCTATCTATCCCAAATCCGCAAATGGCTGGATGAGAATAAAACCCGTATGTTCAACATCGTCTACCAGGGCAACGAGAAGCCTATTCTGGAATACCTTCGCGGCGTTCGTATGAATGAGCTAACCGTAAAATCCGCAGTAGACTACGCCGCGTCACGTGCGCTCGGCGGCTATTTCAACGCAAAGTATCCGGAATTTCCGAAATTCCATAGCGTTGTAACCGTAGCAAATATGGCGGCGAATCGCGCGGAAGCCATTCAGGCCATCGTAGGAAAAGGAACCAAACTCGGCAACGACGTTCTGGATGCCTTCGGTCTGCTTCTGGACGGAAAGGTTCGCCCGGAGAATAGCAAATATGTGGCGTATTATATCCAGCAACTAAAACTATTGCCGGAAGGCCATGTATTAAATTTCTCCGACATCATGGAATCCACCAATGGGCAGGACTACGTAGATAAACACTTCAGCCTTAGCGAGGTATGGATGAGCATTATTCTCACCGCCCTCGTCTATGGCGGCTATTGCGTTCTGGTCGGCGGCGGCGACAAGAAATATGACGCGGGTAACATGGAGGCGCTTTCCAAAATCAGTCCATTGGACATTTACAATTTCAAGCGTCTTGAAAAGCCCAAGACCATGAATCGCCAGATGCTCACGCGTCTATTTGACCTGTATGGCATTTCCTCCGGCCTATTGGCCAGCGAAACGACCTATCTGCAAGCCCTCCAGCAGCTTTTGGCCGCCGCGCAGAATATCGGAAATCAGGCGATCCAACTCAAGACGTTCCTCGCAAAGAACGTAAGCGTATGGGGAGAATTGCTCATTCCGCTCAATGCATCCGAGAAGCTGCAATCCCGGATCACGGCCGTGCATAAGGCGAGCGACGATATCCGCAGCCGCTTCACCACGCCCGCCAAGCTCAAGAACTTCGACTACGACGACGCCCGCATGAAGACGCTCGAGGACGGTTTCGCTGCCATGCGCATAGCCGAGCGCGCGCATATTTTCTACACCGAAACGCAGGAGATCATGCACTACATTACAACCGCGGAGTCGAAAATCCAGACGGATGTAGCCCTGCATGACGCCTTCGCTGAGAAAAAGGCGTCCTTCATGGACATTCGCAGCCGCCTTCTGGAGGACGATTTTGACACCGACGAGGCCGACGACATGATCGCCGAATTGGTCGATCTGAAGAATGCCTACATTGAATACTACATGGAGGCCCACAAAGCGTATCGCCTGGATATAAACGGCGCGCAGAAGAAGGGAAAAATTCAGGAGAGCGCAACACTAAAGGCACTGCACGCGCTGCGCGGCATCCGCGACATTTTGCCCGTCAGCCAGCTTGCTGATCTGACGAACCAGATGGCCGCCATCAAGGTATGCTACGAATGTACTACACCGGAATTGCAGCAATCGCCGGACTGTCCGCATTGCCATTTCAATCCCGCGGACAACATGGCCCCACCCGTTTCCGGACGCTTGGAATTCATCGAAGATCGTTTGGACGACTTGCTCGCCGCATGGACGCAGCAGCTCCTTTCCGCATTGGACGACCCCATGCTGGACGATCAGCGCGCCCTGCTCGGCAAGAAGCAGCGCGAAATCCTTGCGAAATTCACCGAAACGAAACATTTGCCCATTCCGGTGGATCAGCAATTCATCGACGCCGTGAACACATTGCTCAGCGGCATGGAGAGCGTAGAATTGCCCTTGGACGAATTGCACCGGGCCATGGCTTCCTGGAGCCCCTGCGCGCCGGACGAATTCAAAACCAGACTCACCGACTGGATCGACCGGCATACCAGCGGGCACGACAAGAGCAAGGTAAGAATTGTAATCAAGTAAAAAAACACCACCTACGAGGCATTCGCCCTTTCAGTGGTTCGTATCTATCATAACCGCTGAAAGGCGCAATGTCAAGCAGCAACAGCAGGGAGGACACACCCCATGGAAGAACGCAAGCTGACCAAGGCAGATATTGATAAGGTGCGCCATATCGAAGGCTTTCCCATCGGCAAGGACGAGGACATCATTGCGCTTTCCCGTCCTCCGTATTACACGGCCTGCCCGAATCCCTTCATTGAGGATTTCATTCGCGAGAACGGCACGCCCTACGACGAAGCGACGGACGACTACCATCGCGAGCCGTTTGCGGCGGATGTAAGCGAGGGAAAGAATGATCCGGTCTATATGGCGCATAGCTATCATACAAAAGTACCGTATAAGGCTATTATGAGGTATATTCTTCATTATACCGAGCCAGGAGAAATTGTATTGGACGGCTTTTGTGGTACAGGCATGACAGGAATTGCCGCGCAAGCTTGCGACTGTTCCGATATAGCGTTCAAAGAACAACTTGAGGCTGAAATGACGAGCCGCAAGATTCATTGGGGTGCACGCCGAGCAATAGTTAACGATTTGTCTCCAGCTGCAACTTTTATTGCATCTAACTATAACGCAAATGTCGATCCTATATCATTCGAAAAAGATGCTAAACGTGTTCTTTGGGAGTGCGAAAGAGAATGTGGTTGGATGTATGAAACTAACCATGTTGAACGAAATAGTCCTGTCTTAGGCATTGACGGACGACCGATGGTCGGAAATATCAATTATGTCGTTTGGTCGGACGTTTTTGTTTGTCCAAGTTGCTCCGGTGAAATCGTATATTGGGATGAAGCTATCGAAAAAAATGGGAGAAATGTTCCGAAGCAATTTACTTGTCCACACTGCGCTACACAATTGAAAAAAACTGACTGCGCGCGTATGTATGAGTCCTGCCCGGATCCTGTTAAAGGAATTCTAAAGATTGCCAAACAAATCCCGGTGATGATTAACTACACTTGCCATGGGAAAAAATATGAAAAAAAACCGGATGCAGCAGACTTGGAACGACTGGCCCGAATAACAGCGATGGAACTGAAACATTGGTATCCAGTAACCCAACTGAAGGATGGAGAAAAGACGCGAGATCCCATGAAACTTGGTATTGAACGCGTCGACCAGTTTTACACTAAACGTAATCTGGCTGTTTTAAGTGCGTTTTGGGAAAAAGCTGCGAATTCTCGTTATTGTAACCAGATTCGCTGGCTTGCAACGGCTATATTGATAAAAACTGCATCCAAGCTGCACAATATAGGCTTTAAAGGGGGAAAACTGAATCTTGCTGGTGCTATGCCGAATGCCCTTTACATTCCTAGCATCTTAGCCGAAAGAAATATAATCGTGCTTCTGGAAGGAAAATTACGTGACATTATGCCTGTTTTTCAAATGAAAAGAGGTACTGAAACGATCGTTTCCTGTGGAAGCACTACCGATTTGAGGTTGATACCGGATAATACAATAGACTACATTTTTACAGATCCGCCATTCGGTAGCAACTTAAACTATTCGGAGCTAAGCTTTATATGGGAAAGTTGGCTTTGTGTCATTACCAATGATAAAACCGAGGCTATTATTAGCCCGACTCAAAATAAGGGGTTGTTAGAGTATCAGGGGCTGATGGAACGTTGTTTCACTCAATACTACCGTGTACTTAAGCCTCAGAGATGGATTACAATTGAATTTCATAACAGCAAGAATGCAGTATGGAATGCAATACAAGAAGCACTTATGCGAGTAGGGTTTATAGTTGCCGATGTTAGAACGATCAACAAGGAGCAAGGAAGTTATAACCAGATGACATCGGCAGGCGCTGTACAGCAGGATCTCGTCATCTCCGCCTACAAGCCGAAGGAATCCTTCGTCCGGGAATTCCAGAAGAATGCGGGTGATCCTGAAATGGCTTGGGAATTCGTTAGGCAGCATCTGCGGAACGTGCCTGTGGTTGCCGACGGCAATCATGACGGCAAATTGGACATCATTGCCGAGCGGCAGGATTATCTGCTTTTCGACCGCATGGTGGCCTGGCATATCATGAACGGCATTCCCGTGCCCATGGACGCGCATACCTTCTACGACGGCCTGCGCCAGCGCTTCCTCCAGCGCGACGGCATGTTCTTCCTGCCGGATCAGGTCAATGAATACGACGATAAGCGCGCCCATATGGAATTGGACGCCCAGCAGCTTTCGTTTATCGTTAGCGACGAAAAGAATGCCATCGCCTGGCTGAATTATATCCTCAGCGATGGGCCGAAGACCTATCAGGAAATCCAGCCGGCCTATTTGCAGGAGCTGCATCAGAGCAAGCAGGAGAAGATGCCCGAGCTTCTGGATATGCTCCGCGAGAATTTCGTTCAGGACGACAAGGGCGCATGGTATGTGCCCGATCTCTCCAATGCCGCCGACCTGGCCAAGGTACGCCGCAAGGCCCTGCTCAAGGAGTTCTACGACTCCTGCGTGCCCGGCAAAGGCAAATTGAAGGTCTTCCGCATGGAGGCCATTCGCGCCGGTTTCGACGAATGCTGGAAGCAGCGCGACTTCAAGACCATCGTCTCCGTGGGCGAACGCCTGCCGGAGGCTGTGCTTCAGGAAGACCCTGCCCTGCTGATGTACTACGACAACGCATGCTCGCGTGTTTGAAACGAGGAATGACTATGTTGACCGTCGGTCAATTTGCCACAGACGTCCATACCGGCAAAAACGTGCAGGTGATTGGAAGCCAACAGGTATTCGGCATGACCACCTATAAGGTCTACGACCCGGATACGGGAAAAATCTATAACGCCGCAGAAAGCGCCCTGACCGTGGAGAGCTGCCTCGCGCAGCCCTCTGCGGCCTTCGTGCGTTTCGCCGCCTTATGGTGCCGCGTCAAAAATGAATTGGCCAGCGGAACCGTATTTGACGTTTCCGAAAGCGTCATTCCATTGCCGCATCAGCGCTATGCCCTGGAACGCGCCATTTCCACCAATGAAGTTCGCTATATGCTGGCCGACGAGGTTGGCCTGGGCAAGACCATCGAGGCGGGCCTAATTATCAAGGAATTGGAAACGCGCGTCCTGATCGAGCGCGTTCTCGTCGTTTGTCCCAAGGGCCTCATGACACAATGGGAGGCCGAAATGCAGGAAAAATTCGGCGAGCGCTTTACCATCGTTCAGCCTGAGGACTATGCGACATTGCGAAAGGTGAATCCCGATCAGAATATTTTTGCTAACCTTTCTCATGTCATCAGCCCCATGGACGCCATCAAGCCGTTGGAGGAACGCGTGGGCTGGTCGCAGGAGAAAATCGATCAGTACAATCAGGAGCGCATTGAATCCGTCATTGCAGGCGCATGGGATTTGATTATTATCGACGAGGCCCATCGCGTCGCCGGGCAAAGCGACGGCGTTGCCCGCCATAAACTGGGCGAATTGCTCTCCAAGGCAAGCCCGCATCTGCTCCTCCTAACCGCTACGCCGCATTCCGGCAAAACGGAGCCATTTTTGCGCCTGATGCGTCTTTTGGACGAGGACGCATTCCCCAGCGTAAAGGCTGTCGTTCGCGAGCAGGTCGCGCCGTATCTGATCCGCACCGAAAAGCGTGAAGCGGTAGACAACGAGGGGAATTCCCTTTTTCGCAAGCGCCATACGCATGTCATGGAAATCGCATGGGAGGCGCGCCATGAATTGCAGCGGCAGCTCTATGAGGAAGTGACCGAGTACGTTCGCAATGGCTACAATAAGGCCATTCGCGAGCGGAAGAACTATATCGGATTTTTGATGATCCTATTTCAGCGCCTGGTATCGTCCTCCACGACCGCGATCATTGACGCCATGGAGAAGCGCCTGAACGCCTTGGAAATGCAATCGGAGCAGCTGCATTCCGGAAATTTCAGCGAATTGGTGGAATGCGACGCTGAAGAATCCCTGAAGGACGCTCTGACGCTGCTTTCGACCAACATCAAAGAGGAAATTCGGCAGCTGCATGCCCTGCTTTCCCTGGCGAAGCAGGCGCACATACAGGGCATGGACGCAAAGCAGGAGGCGCTGATCGATCTATTGGAAAAGCTGCGCCGACAGGAGCCGGATGCGAAGATCATCCTATTTACCGAATTCGTTGCCACGCAGGAGGCGATTCGCCAGCTCGCCGAGTACAATGGCGTCACAACGACGATCATTAACGGCAGCATGACGCTGGAGGAGCGCAATATTTCATTGGATCAATTCCGCCGCGAAAAGCAAATGCTGATCTCTACCGACGCGGGCGGCGAAGGCCTAAACCTGCAATGCTCTCATATCGTCATCAACTTTGATCTGCCATGGAACCCGATGAAGATCGAACAGCGCATTGGACGTGCAGATCGTATTGGTCAGACGGCGGATGTGCAGGTCTATAACTTCATTCTCGCCGATACCGTGGAAAACCGCGTAAGAATGGTCTTGGAGGAAAAGCTGGCCGTTATTCTACAGGAACTTGGCATCGACAAACTGCAGGACGTTTTGGACGAAGGCACCGCCGATATGGATTTCACCAAGGTGTACATTTCCTCTATTGTGCAGGAAAAGTATAAGAATGCTTATGTGGATGACCTGAATAAGGATATGCAGAAGCAGGTAAAGCAATTTCAGGCCATCCAAAGCGTAATCCATGAGGATAAAACATTGGAAACGGACGCCGCAGCGGAACGGCAGCAGCATAATTTCCACATGTTGCTTAAGGAAATGCTATTCGAATACGAAACTTGGAAAGGCAATCATCCGGATTGGCGCTTCGACCTTGATCTCTCCGTTTCAGATAAGCGTATTCAGGACGTCCTGGCCATGCATCAGCTTTGGCATCCGAATCAGGGAATACAGACGGCCCATTTTTCGAATCTACGAACGGAAAATGGCATTTTCAGCCTATGGGAGGTTTCCCTCGGCGAAGACGCCGCGGACAAAAAGATCATCGCGTTCTTCATGAATGAGCAGGGAATCTATCGTCCTGCCGCGTCTAAATTGATCTGGGAGGAATTGCTTAAGCCGGAAAGCAGCATCGAAGTTGGGGAAACATGCGCCATAACGGACGAACAGTTTGCTTCGCTCACGGCACGCGCGCAGGAAATGGCTACAGATGCTTTCATGCAAATGAAATCCTCCTATGAGCAGAGGCATAAAGAACAGTACGAAAAGCAGAAGCGCGCATTGACATTGCGCATTGAGGCTGCCCAGCGCATCGGTATTGAGAACATTCGCGACGCGCGTATTCGCCGCTTAGAAGCGGAACTCTCCAATGCTTCCGCCGCCTATGCCCGAAAGCAGGAAATTTGTCCGACGTTTACGCCCATGTTGGCAATAAGAACGAGGTAATCATGCAGAGCAGAATTTTCGAAATAACCGGCGTTCTATCCAGACGCCATAGCATCATCGTCGATGCTGACAGGCTCTGGGCACGCTTCCATTGCGATGATGCCGCGCAGAATGCAGGGCTGCAGGTCATTCATATACGGGATGAAATGAACCTGCGTTTTCAATATGAGAAAGCTCTTATAGCAAATGAAACGGATGCCCTGACGTTCGTTATTGATACGCCCAGCGTCTATATTCCGCTCGATATCGCGCAGGATTTCTACGTCCAAACTCTAACGTATCACACCGTTTTTCCTACGCTTTCCGCCGAAGCATTGCGGGCCGTTCCAGGCATTGATTTCGACTGGCTTGTGGCCTGCCTCGATAAGCTGCCGTTCGGTACCTTTGACATACAGCAAACCATTGCATGGTGCCGCGAAGGAATGTATCAGCCAGATATTTGCCGCGACTATGCTATTACTCTGCTTGAAAAAGCCAGAGCGCTTGCCGAAAATGCGTCCGATCACCGCGATTGGGGTACCATCGCCGATTATTACGGCAAAGCAGCAATGGCACAGCATTCAGGAACCTATTTGCCGAATTGGGCCGAAGCGAGGGCGGATATTGAGCGTTTCTTCGCTACGTGGGTCGCTCTAAAATATAATATGCTATCCGGTAGCATTGATCGCAAGCGTCCCGTTCTGCTAAGCAAAGTAGCCGATTTTGTCAGGCGTTCCGGCAAAAGGATCGCCATCATCGTCATGGACGGCATGAGTTTCGAGAATTTTTATACCATCCAACGGGAAATGGTTGAAAGTAACCTTGCGTTTGAGGTAGAATCCTCATTTTCATTCTTTCCAACCGTTACCTACGTGGCGAGGCAATCCATATTCTCAGGTAAGCTTCCGAGCGAGCACGCCAAGCCTTTTTCTCTCGAAAATGAAGAGAAGCAATGGAGAACCTTCTGGAAGAATACTGGACTACACGAGCAGGAAATCTATTTTTCCAAGGGAATTCCAGGAAGCATACCATCGGAAGCTAAGGCTGTGGGCATTGTCATCAACATAGTAGACGACCTTATGCATAGCGAATTGCAGGGATATAAGGGTATTCAGCAGGGCTTATGTGAATGGACAAAATCTGGCCAGCTTGCTCAAATCCTAAAAAGACTTATATCGGACGGATCTGGTGTATTCATGACGAGCGATCATGGCAATACCGCCGCTATCGCCGAAGGGCGGTTTGCAAAGCCCGGCGTACTTGCCGAGCCAGCCAGTAGGCGTGCAGTAATTTATAACGCTTCTTTTGACGCAAGAGAGCTTGATAAATTCAACATCATGCGCTATTCTGGAACATATCTGCCGGATGGGTACACTGCTTACCTGTTCAATGCAGATTCCTGCTATGGAGATACAGGAAAAGAGTACATTACGCACGGCGGCATGACACTTGAGGAAACGGTGGTGCCATTTGTGCGGGTAGGAGCGTATAATGGCTGAACAGATTGGACTTGCCAGAAATTTTACTCTGGAATGGTTGGATTCGGCGGCGAATTGCCAGCTGGCCGGTAATAATAAAGCAGAGGCACGCGAGTATTTGGATGGCATCATTGGGGAAAAGCTGCATTCGAAAGATAATATTCGAAAGACGCGGACGATGATGCTAAACCTGTGGTATGACAATGAACCATGGATACAAAACGTAGCTATTGCTGCCTATCGGAATTCTGCTCATAATGAGCATCTTCCTCTGCATTGGGCCATGCTGCTTGTATATTATCCGATTTTCTTCGACCTGAGCACCGTTATTGGCAGCTTGCTCGAATATCGAGAAGTAATAACGCTGCAACAGATAAGATCAAGAATCTACGAAAAATGGGGTGCGCGGACGACTCTCGAGCATTCCCTTTCAAAAAACATGCAATCACTGAAAGACGTCGGCGTGTTGATCCCTCAACAGGCGGTAGGAACTTACGCATCAACAAAGGCAGTAGTGGATAGCAAGCAAATTGTGTATGCGCTCGCAAATGCAATTATCACAAATGAAAAGTGCGAGTACATGACATGGGAAGAAATTGTTCACCATCCTGCGCTATTTCCGTTCGAAATCAAGCACGTAACGCAAGCAGATCTTGCCGCATGTGACCGCTTTGCTCTCGAGAGAATGGGCGATAATGTTGTAATAAGAATGAGGTAAAATTGCTCCTGCCAGCTATCCAAGCTGCAGGAGTTTATCTTTGTCTCCTTTGCCCACTTGAAAGATATGTTCAAAAGGATAAGCTGTGAGCACATCAAAGCAAGGGAGGCCACAGCAATGCTGAGCGTATCTGAAATCGTAGCCAAGACCGAGGCCATGTTCGACCTTTTCAACCATCACTTCTATAATGACGAGCTTACCCGCCCGGCCATCACCGTATCTCCGGACGGCGGGCGTGGGGCCTACGGCTGGTGCAGCGTTTATGAAATCTGGCAGGCCAGCGGCGAGGCGTACCGGGAGATCAATATCTGCGCTGAGTACATCGACCGGCCCATCGGCGAGGTGGCGGCGACCATGCTCCATGAAATGGCGCATCTCTACAACCTGACCCATGAGATCAAGGATGTCAGCAACAACGGGTACTACCACAATAAGAAATTCAAAGAAACCGCCGAGGCCCACGGCCTGCACATTGAGCATCACGCCACCTACGGCTGGACGATCACGACGCTGGCCGAAGAAACCGCCGCATGGCTGGCCCAGCAGCCTGGCATGGAGGATATAACCGCCAGCCGCAAAACGGCGCTCCAAATCAAAACCAAAGCCGACGATAACGAGGGCGGCGAAACGACCACGACCATCAAAGGCGGGCGCAGCACCAGCAAGAACCGCAGCATCAAGTATGTCTGCCCACATTGCGGAGCCATCATTCGAGCCACGCGGCAAGTCAACGTGGTATGCGGCGACTGCGACGTACCATTCGAACAGGCCTAATTCCGACCCGGCCATAGCGCCGGGTTTATTCGTCCTTAGATCTTTTGGCGATCTGCTCCGGCGACTGGCTGTCCGGGAGCAAGACTGCCATCATGATCTGCGCGCCCATTCGAAAGCCTGTGATGAAGTCCTCCACCATGGACACATTCGCCAACTGCGCGCTGGCCAGCGCATAATCTCGCAGCAGGGCGTGATCCTTCTCGGGAACCTTTTCATATAGCGCTTCTTCAATTTTTGCCACTTCTGCCAGCGCGCGGGCATATTTGCTCCCGGCCCGGATGGTGCGTTCGTCCACCGACAGGTTGCCATGGTAGAGTTCCTCTAAAATCTTTCGCATAACTGCCACCTCCGCCCAGACAGTAGCATAGCTTCCTTCTGAAAGGAAGGAGCGCAAAAAATCTTTTGAGAAAATGCCGGTATGAGCTTGCTTTTTGACCACCCGTGCGTAAGCTGTGACTCAGCCGCGAGGCACATAACAATACGGGAGGTATTCATCATGGAATGCGGAAAGCTCACAGCGAAACTTCGAGACGCGGTGCCGGTTTGCTTCATTGAGAACGGCAAGGAGGTCAAGCGCTTCAAGAACATCGAAATTCCCGACGAGATCAAGAAGCTGCCCTATCAGGACTTCGAATTCAGCGTACCGGTTGCCGGAGCCATTACCTTCAAGATCATGTTCGAGGAAGGCGTTTTGCCGAAGGTCTGGCCGGAGGCGCGGACGCGCAAGAGCCGGAAAGCAAGCCCGGAAGAAGCACCTATGCCGGAAAGAATCGCAGCTGGGCTTCAGGCGGCATTGGAACAGGCGCAGGCCGAGGGCCAACCCGTGGCGGAAATCGCCGAAGCCGTTGCGCAGGGCGCAGAGATCACTGCAGAATTAAACGGGCGGGAATTGACCATCACAGCCCAGGAGCCGGAGAATATGGAAGCAGCCTTCAACGTAACCGGCGAGCGACGCAAGGCGCTGGTAGAGGCCGTCAAGGCTTTCGTAGATGCGCCTGCCGTGTACCAGAACGCGCCCAGCTTCGCCTATGTCATCGGCGACTACACGGTCAGTAAGATCGGCACGGTATCCGGCCCAGCAAATGAGGCGCTCATGGCAGCGCTGAATGCGAAGGGGTTCATCATAGAATAATTCATACCAAACAAAAAACGCTCATGCCGAAGTCATCCTTCCAGGCGTGAGCGTTTTTCTTGCGGTTGTAAAGTTTTTTGCTTTCCACTTTCTTAGTCGTGGGGGAGAAGGCCCAAACGGTGCGCTTCTGATTGTCCAGCTCTTTTCGGGCCTTCTTACTGAGCTTTTCACGAGAGACAAATTTCGCCATAAGGTTCACATCCTTTCAAGTATGGCGGTAAGGTAGGTAAGAAAAAACCTGGCAAGCAAGCTTGCCAGGCGCGTGGTGGTCGCAACAGGACTCGAACCTGTGACCCCATCGATGTGAACGATGTGCTCTACCAACTGAGCCATGCGACCAAATTTTGCTGCCGATTTTTGTGCAATCTGCACATCCCATCAGTAAAGGGAGTTTTGCGGGGACTGGAAGCACGGAGTTTATGTAATCCGTACAGAATGGACTACCAACTGAGCCAACAGACCACATGCACCAGACGATTCATCCGGCGACAGGAAATAGTATACCATACCTTTGCCCCACTGTCAAGGGGTGTTGGGCAAGTTTTTGATTTTTTCCGCGGCGCAATGTCTGTTCTCGCCACGGGAAAGCGCGCGGCAGGAAGCCCGGGCGGCGCGTGCTGCTGGTAGAGGACAATCAGCTCAATGCCGAGATTGCCGCAGAACTGCTGAAAATGAGCGGGCTGACGGTCGATTGCGCGTGGGACGGCATTGAGGCGGTGGATTGTCTGGCTAACTGCCCCGACGGATATTACGACATGGTGTTCATGGACATTCAGATGCCGCGGATGAATGGCTACGACGCGACCCGCGCCATCCGCAGCAGCGCGCGCAATTACTGCAAGCGTGTGCCGATTGTCGCCATGACCGCCAACGCCTTTGCCGAGGATGTGCAGGCCGCCAAGACGGTCGGCATGAATGAGCACATCGCCAAGCCGCTGGAGCTGACGGCGGTGTGAGCGATACAGAAGGATACAGCGGCGCTGGCAGAAGGGGTTGGGATGCCCTTTCCCGAATCCAGTCTGCATTCCATACGTCTGTTTCTCACACGCATGGATGTATTTGTTTCAGGGGGCTCGCGTCTGCAGACGCGACAAGGGGGCTTTCCAATCGTCACCTTGACCCCTTCGGCATCGTCATCCCTTCCACACATTTCAAAAGCATAATTGTAAATTCACCCAACCATCACGCAAAAGAATGCGCGAACGATTGACATTTTCCGCCCAAATCGGTACAATGAAGCTGGGGAGTTCTGCCCCGGCTTTTTTGATGGACAAACGCAATTCGCAACCGAAATACATGCCGGAAATAGTCTTACTTTCAGGAGGAACGGGCTCATGACCAAATCTACCACACACCGATTCCTGTGCTGCCTGCTGGCGCTCTGCTGTCTGCTGGGCAGCCTGACTGCCTTCTCGCTGGCGGCGGGGACAAGCTATCCTTACAGCGCGTCCGTGAATGCGGATACCAACCTGCGCCGCAGCCCCTCGTCGGCGGAGAGCAACATCATCGCCCGTATCCCGAAGGGAACGATTCTGACCGTCACGGGCGCAAGCGGTAATTTTCTCTGCGTCACCTATGACGGGCAGGTCGGCTATATCTTCAAGCAGTACGCCGAGCAGGTGACGACAAACACGTCCGAATCCGGCAGCGTCGCGTATGGCTTCCCGTACTACACGACGACGAAATCCTCCGTCAATCTGCGCACGACCCGCTCCACCACCAGCGCGCGCGTGACCACCATCCCCAAGGGCGCGACCGTCATCATCCACGGCGTCAGCGGCGACTGGGCGCAGGTGACGTATCAGGAAAAAACGGGCTACTGCATGACGGCGTATTTGAAGCTGCTGACGGTGGTGGAACCGACCGCCGCCCCGACGGCTGTGCCGACCAGCGCGCCTATCTTAGAAGACAGCACCTACAAAGTGCTGCAAAACGGCTCGACAGGCAATCAGGTGCTTGCGCTCCAACAGGCACTGGCGGAACTGGGCTACCTGACCGGCACGCCCGACGGCACTTACAGTACCACCACCACGCAGGCGGTTATCGCTTTGCAGAAGATGAACAGCCTGCCCATGAACGGCATTGCGGACGCGAATCTGCAAGCGCTGATTTTCCATGGTCAGCCCAAGAATTCCTCCGGCACGAAGGTTTCCATCAAGACGCTTCCCGCCCTCTCCGGCATCACCATCCGTCTGCATGACCAGGGCGTGCTCGTCTCTACCGTGCAAACGCGGCTGACCCAGTTGGGCTACTATGACGGCGAAATCAGCGGCGTGTACGATGTAGCGACGCAAGCTGCGGTCAAGGCATTCCAGAAAGCGAACGGCTTAAAGGCCGACGGTGCGTGCGGCACGGCGACGCAGGAAAAGCTGATGAGCGCTGCCGCCGCCCCCGGTACGCTGCCGACCATGGAAGTGACTGTGACCGCAACCCCTGCGCCGACCGACCTGCCCCCGCTGACCACCCCTGCCGCGACCGTCCGCAAGGGTTCGACCGGCAATGACGCGCGCCTTGTGCAGCAGCGGCTGATTGATTTAGGCTATCTCTCCGGCGTCGCGGACAGCATTTTCGGCACGGCGAGCGTGAACGCGCTGAAGGAGTTCCAAGCCAAGAACGGTTTGAGCGCCGACGGCATTGCAGGCGCAAGCACTTATCAGGTGCTGTTCAGCTATCTGGCGATTTCGGCGGATTACATCGTTACCCCCGCGCCAACGGCCACCCCGCTGGCGACAGCGACTCCGACCCCCGCGCCCATCACGAAGGACAACGTCGTTACCATCCGCCAAGGCACGAGCGGCGACGCGGTGCTGCGTTTGCAGGAGCGGCTGACGGCGCTGGGCTACTACAATTCCCGCCGCGACGGGGTCTGCATGGCGGACGACGCAGCGGCTATCCGCGCTTTCCAGCGCATGAACGGGCTATCGGTGGACGGCGTCGCGGGCTATGACACGCAGGTGCTGCTCTACTCCGCAACCGCAATCGGCAGCGACGGCATCATGGCGGGCGCATCGGTGGATGTGAGCGTCACCCTCCGCCGCGGCATGACGGGCGAAACCGTCCGCGCGCTCCAGCAGCGGCTGATTACCCTTGGATACCTCTCCGGCACGGCAGACGGCATTTACGGCACAGCGACCGCCGAAGCCGTCTACAACTTCCAGAAGCGAAATGGACTCACCCGCGACGGCGTGGCGGGCAACAAAACGCTGATTGCCCTCTACTCCGCCTCTGCCGCCACCCCGACCCCTGCGCCGACGATTGCGCCTGTGAATACGCCTTCCGCCGCATCGGTGATTGCCAGCGCCTCCGCGCTCCACCGGGGCGACAACGGCACGGCGGTCAAGGCAATGCAGCAGCGGCTGATTGACCTCGGCTACCTCGCGTCGGGTTCTGCGGACGGCATCTTCGGCGTCAAAACGTATCAGGCGCTGCGTGACTTCCAGCTGGCGAACGCCCTGTATGTGGACGGCGTTGCGGGCAAGAACACAATTGCGTCGCTCAACAGCAGCAGCGCCACTGGCAAGAACACCGCGCGCCCGAACACCACCGCGACCCCCACACCGAACATCTCTAACGACATTGGCACAACCACGAAGGTCAGCGCGGAGAACGTCGTCTACGAATACTGGTACTCGACGGTGCGCAGCGCCTGCCGCCAGTACCCCTACGCGACGGTCTACGACTACTCCACGGGCATCTCGTGGCAGGTTCACATGTTCTCCTACGGCAAGCACGCCGAAGCCGAACCGCTGACTGCGGCAGACACGGCGAAGCTGGAGCAGGCATTCGGCGGCAACACATGGACGCCCAAAGCTGTCTGGGTCATCTTCGCCGACGGCACGGTTCGTATGGCGACGACCCACTCCATGCCGCACGAGGTGCAGCACATCACGGACAACAACTTCCCCGGCCATCTGTGCATCCACTTCCCGCGCACGCAGGCGCAGGTAACGGCGATCGGCCCCTACGCCATGAGCCACCAGCAGACGGTGGAAAAGGGCTGGGCGGAAACGCAGGCGATGATTGCGAACTAATGGAATATAAAAATGCCGCCGGGAGGATGGGGAATGTCCTTCCGGCGGCGAAATTTTGCGTTAAACCGCGTTTTTTCTTGACACCACCCATGACACCAGCTATAATAAAAGCGGAAGGGATGATTTGATGTCGAAGTGGGAAAAACTATTGCAACGAATCTTGTCCTTATCAAAGGACTTGCGATTCGATGAACTGCATAAAGTATTAGAGGACTACGGCTACCAAATGTTTTCCCCTCGCAGCGGCAGTAGTCACTATACCTTCCGCAAGCCCGGCTGCCAGCCAATCACCATTCCTAAGCATGAACCCATTAAGAAAGTATATGTCGAAATGGTTCGCAATATTGTTGAAAGTGAGGCGAATCGTCATGAAAACGCTTGAACAGTATATGGCCTTGCCCTATCCTTTGGAAATCATCCCAGATTCTGATGAAGGCGGCTTTGTTGGCAGCTACCCTGACTTGCCGGGATGCCTGACCTGCGGCGAAACGATGGAGGATGTCGTTCGGAACGCAGAGGATGCGAAGCGCGCATGGTTGACGGCAGCATTGGAAGAGGGGCTTGTTATCCATGAGCCGAATCTGCCAACCGCTTACTCTGGTCAATTCAAGCTCCGCATTCCCAAATCGCTGCACCGTTCTTTGGCAGAGCACTCTCGCAGTGAAGGAATTAGCATGAATCAATACTGCTTGTACCTGTTAGCAAAAAACGATGCACTGTATGGCGCATAATGCACATCACCCACATAGAATCGCCGCCGGAAGGACATTTTGCATCCTCCCGGCGGCGACTTTCTATGCTATTCCGCTTCCTCCGCGCCCCACTTTTCCGGCACTTTCGGACACCCCTGCCGTTTCTTCGCGGCGCGCGCTTCTACGTAGCAGCCGCAGAGCGCACACGTTCCGCTATGCAGGTCATCGCAGGTGCGGCAGATGTTCAGGCGCGCGGCGTAGGTCGCTTCGTCGGTCTTCTCGTCCGCCGAGAGCGAATCCACATAGTCCCGCACGAGCTTCGCCATATCCGCCTGACCGCTTTCCAACAGCGTACAGCGGCAGGGCTTGCGCGCATCAGCCACGAATCGTGACCTCCACCACTGAGCAGGCAGGCAGCGTCATCGTGAGTCCCGTTTCGGTCACGCGGACGGCGTCGAACGGCTTCACTGTCACTTTTTCCGCGTCCTCGAATGTGTTCTTGTCGTGCATATCGCCCGTCAGGATGCGCGCGGTCACGTCCTTCGCAGACGTGCCGGAAAGGTGCACGACGACATCCAACGCATCGGTGCAGGAGGTGTTCGTCGCGGTCAGGGTAATTACGCCGTCCTTCTCCGAAGCGGTCGCGGTCAACTGCTTCACGCCGCCACACTCGCCACAGGTGATAGCGGAGGGCAGATAGTTCGCATCGTGATGCGCCTTGTAGAGGTCAAAGACGTAATACGTCGGCGTGCAGATCATCTTCGCGCCGTCGGTCAGGATAACCGCCTGCAGGACGTTGACCATCTGCGCGATATTCGCCATGACCACGCGGTCGCAGTGGCTGTTAAAGATATCCAGTGTCAGCGCCGCTACCATCGCGTCGCGCATGGTGTTCTGCTGATAGAGGAAGCCCGGATTCGTGCCGGGTTCGCAGTCGAACCACGTTCCCCATTCGTCCACAATCAGCCCGACGCGATGCTCGTGGTCGTACTTGTCCATAATCGCCAGATGGCCGCGAATCAGCGTGTCCATGTAGGCGGCATTGCGCAGGGTAAGGTAGTATTCGTCCGCATCGAAATCAGTTGCGCTGCCTTTCTTGTCCCATGCATACGGCACGGTGTAGTGGTGCAGGGTAATGGCGTCGAGGTAACGCCCGGCACGCTCCATCAGCTTGTCCGTCCAGTTCCAGTCGCCGGAGCTGGGCCCGCAGGCGATGCGGTAGAGCTTATTGTCGCCATAGTTGCGGCAGAACGTCTGGTAGCGGCGGTATTCGTCGGCATAGTATTCCGGGCGCATGTTGCCGCCGCAGCCCCAGTTTTCATTGCCCACGCCGAGGTATTTGAGGTTGAACGGCTCCTTGTGCCCGTTCGCCCAGCGCTTCTGCACAACGGTGGAATCGCCCGTGGAATTCATGTACTCCACCCACTCCGCCATTTCGCGCACCGTGCCGGAGCCGACGTTCGCGTTGACGTAGGGTTCGCAGCCGATTTGGCGGCACAGTTCCATGAACTCGTGCGTACCGAAGGAGTTGTCCTCCACTACGCCGCCCCAGTTCGTGTTCACCATGCGCTTGCGGGTTTCTTTCGGGCCGATGCCGTCCTCCCAGTGGTATTCATCCGCAAAGCAGCCGCCCGGCCAGCGCAGCACCGGCACGCCGATTTTCTTCAGCGCCTGCACCACGTCCGTGCGCATGCCATTGACGTTGGGGATGTCGGAGTTTTCGCCCACATAGACGCCGCCGTAAATGCAGCGTCCGAGGTGCTCCGAGAAATGGCCGTAGATGTTCTTGTTGATTTTCTTGCCGGATTGCCCAGCCGCGTTGATGGAAAGGATTGCCGCCATATGCTTGTCCTCCGTCTCTTTTTTGTGCTGGTTGCGCCCATTGCGCGCATTCATAAAGTAGATATTCGCCCAATCTATCAGGATTCCTGCCGCATTTTTTCTTTTTTTACGAAATGTTTTTCGACAGTGTGATGGTCGTCACCGCGGGCGAGTTGAACAGGCGGAAGCCCATCCACCACGGGTAAATCAGCCCTTTGCCCAGTCCGGGGCTAACATACTGCCAAATTCCTCCAAAAAAGTTTAGCCCCTGCACCTGACTGTCCTCCGGAAACCAGCCCAGTTCCGGCACATACAGCGCACCCATGCCCGGAATGCGCCACTGCCCGCCGCAGTAGCCGCCCGCGACAATCAAGTCCACATTGTTCATCGCGCAGACGGCTTTCGGATCGGCGTTCTGCTTCGCGGTGGTGATGTACTCCTGCGTCAGCGGCATTCCGCTCACACAGACCTGCATGTCCTTGTCCGTCATTTCCGCCATGGCTGCCTCGATGCGGTCAAGCCTGTCCAGCTGATAGACCGCCAGCCGCTGGAGCGCCGCCTGATCAGCCGTCAGCGTCGGCAGGGCATTCAAGCCGTCCAGCTGCTTCTGGTATGCCTTGCGCGCGCTGGGGATGTTGAGCGTATACAAATCCTCCGGTACAAACCAAATGGTGGATTTTTCCCGCGTGAATGACACGGGCACATCCAGCATCGTCACGCCCGCGTCAATGAGCGCCTGCGCCCAATCCGCATAAGGCGAAAGGGAGGCGTGCGCCGTCGTCGCGTAGGGGGACGGGTCGCCGCTGCCGGGCAGGAACAGCACCTTCGACCCCGCCGGAAGCTGCTCCAGGAGCGCCAGCGCCGGCGCCGCGTCGCCGTTCTCGCCAATCATATTGCCCGTCATGATGACGCAGGAGACTGCGCGCGTGCCGACCGCTTTGCCAATCGACGCCTGATTCAGCCCGCGGTACTCCCCGTTCAAATCCGTCAGCAGAAGAATCGACCACTGATCCAGCGAATTGGGCAAATCGGGAATGGTGACGGTCTGCCGCAGCGTCTTGACGGTATTGCTGATGGCAAAGTTCGCCACCGCACCCGCGCCAAACGTCAATAGCAGCACGACCAGCAGCGTCACGCCGATTTTGCGCCCCAGATGGGATTTTTCCTCAAAAATGTTTTCATTCCGTCTGGACAAGGGCATTCCTCTCCTTTCTGACTTTCTTGGGGAATGCGGTTACTCCGCGTCTTCCCCCGGTACATACGGCATCAGGAAACAGTTCACATAGTACGCATATTTTCCCGACGTCGAGTTGCTCGGTTTTGCCGTCACGACCGTGTAATCCACGCAGTCACTCGCCGGAATCTCGCGCTCGTCCTCCGGCACTTCGGACAGGTTTGTCGAGGTCTTTTTGTTCGTGTTCACCTCGGCGTTCATGTCGTAGTCGTGGATGTACATCTTGACGCGGCTTGCCATATTTCCCTCCAGCGTCGTGATGCGGTATTTGCCGTCGCCCAAGTCCTTCACGTCGTACACCAGCGCAACGTGAATCGTCTTGTTGAACGAGCAGCCGTACACCAGCAGGAAGCCCGGCTGCGGCACATTCGTCGTGCGGTTCATCAGCTGATAGCCGCGCAGCAGCTTGCCGACGCTGGCCTCCTTAACGTGATGGACGCCCTCCACCTGCACGAACACGCCGTCTTCGGATTCCTTCGCGGCTTTCTTGACCGCTTCCAGTTCCTCCATCTCGACGTTCGCCTGCATCATGCACCAGGTGATATAGCCGCCGCACCAGCCGAAGCCGATGCCCTTGCCGCGCCACTCGGTGTACTTATTGACGTTTTTGAGCGTCTTGCCGTCCAGCTCTTTCCATTCGTTATAGGCAATATCCAGCACCTGCTGAATCTGCTCCGGCGGCTGCACGGGCGCTTCAGTGGAAATCGCGACCGGCGGGGGCGTCGGGGTGGCTTTGGCGGCGAGCGCCGTTGGCAGGAGCAAGGTCATCAGCAAGAGGGCACACAGCCCGCGAAGCAAGCGTTTCATCAGTGAATCCTTCCTTTCGGATATTTCTTCAATTTAAGCATACCACGTTTTAGGATGTTTGGAAAGGGGCAAGTGAAGTTTTTACAAATGAAAGCCGCCATTCGACTTTTGATAGCGGTCGAATGGCGGCTGATGTTCTATTCTTCTCACGGATAAACACGCGGGCACTGTATGCAGTCGTCACCAACTGAATCGCGCGGAAGGGTCAAGGGAGGAACTCCCTTGCAGGGCGCAGGGGCAGCGCCCCTGCCGGAGTCCAGAGGCAGAGCCTCTGGTGGGGTCAAGGGGCAAAGCCCCTTGGGTCACTCCTTCGTTTCCTTCGCCATGCGGGCGGCGCGCTCCTTCGCATAAATCGCCATTGCGCATTCAAGGCGCTTCCGCTCCATCTGGCACTCCATGTCGTAGGGCTGGGAGATGTCGCCATGGAAGGCTTCGGCATTCGCAGCGCAGCCGCCGGAGCAGAAGAAACGCGCCCAGCAGTCACGGCACTTCTCCTTGTTCAGCACCGTGTTGTGCGCGAACTTCGCCTGAATGTCGCGGTCGAACGTGCCGTCCAGCACGCTGCCCATGCGGTAGCCGTCGCGGCCGACAAACTGGTGGCAGGGGTAAATATCGCCATCGGGCGTTACCGCAACATACTCATTGCCCGCGCCGCAGCCGGTCAGACGCTTGCGCAGGCACGGGCCGCCCTCCAAGTCCACCATGAAGTGGAAGAAGTTGAACCACTTGCCGTTCGCGCGGCGATCCATATAAATCTGCGCCAAGCGCTCGTATTCCTCGCGGATTTCGGGCAAATCCTCCTCGCGCAGGGCGTATTCGCACTTCGGGTCGGTCACAACCGGCTCGACGCTGATCTGGTCAAAGCCCTGATCCGCCAGATGAAGCACGTCGTTGCCGAAATCCTTGTTAAAGCCGGTAAACGTGCCGCGGACGTAGTATTCTTTGTCGCAGGCATTGCGGCGGCGGACGAACTCCTGCGCCTTGTTCATGATGATGTCATAGCTGCCCTTGCCGTTGATGGTCGGGCGCATCCGGTCATGCACTTCGCGGCGGCCGTCGATGGAGATGACGACGTTGCTCATTTCCTTGTTCAGGAAGTCCATGATTTCGTCGTTCATCAGCACACAGTTCGTCGTCATTGTGAACTTGAAGTGCTTGTTCTTTTCCTTCTCGATGGAGCGGCCGTATTCCACCAGTCGCTTGACGACGGGGAAGTTCATCAGCGGTTCGCCGCCGAAGAAGTCCAATTCCAGATTGACGCGCTTGCCGGAGTGCGCCACCAGCCAGTCAATCGCCGCCTTGCCGACCTCGTAGGGCAGCAGCTTGCGCTCGCCCATGCAGAAGTCGCCCGTCGCCGCGAAGCAGTACTTGCAGCGCAGGTTGCAGTCATGCGCCGCGTGCAGGCACATGGATTTCACCACGCCCGGCTCGGTCACCTGCTTCACGTCATCATAATTATCCGGGGCGTTGAGCGCGCCGAGTTCTTCGAGCTGCTTCAGTTCACTGATGACTTCGTCCAGCTCCTGCGCCGTGTACTTCTCTTTCAGCGCGTCCCGAATCTCTTCCGGCGTGTGGTCATTCCACATTTCCAGCACGTCAAACGCCATGTCGTCGATGGCGTGAACAGCGCCGCTGCCTACGTCCAGCAGCATCGGCTGACCAACCGCCTTGAAGGTATGAATCATTGCTATTATTCCTCCTGAGTTAGATAAACCGCAAGGATACTTTTTGCACCCTTGCACCCGAAAAAAGCGAAGGCGCATGATGCCGCCTCCGCCTTTGCCTGTTGCAAACCGGATACGATTGCCAGACGAATCTGGAAAGCGTATCATTACTTCCGGTTGTACAGACGGTTGAGCTTGCCCTCGTTGCCCGCGAGCACGTCGCTGTTTTCCTTGTTGGCGCAGGACTGGTTGGCGACGGTGCAACTGGTCTTGCAAGCGGACTGGCAGGATGCCTGGCATTCGCCGCAGCCGCCGTGGGCCAGAGAGTTCTTCAGGCAGGGCTTCTGGATGGTTTCGATATGCTTCATAGTTGTAATCCTCCATTTCTTAAAAAGGGGTATATGGGCATTATACACGATTCGGGGTCTAATTGCAATCACTTTCCGGAAATATTCGACACAATCGCGCCGATTATCCCGCCGGTCGCCGTTCCCATGGCAAGATCAGCCAAATATGCCGTCCACGGCGCGCCCTGACCGCTCAGCAGCGCATAGGCCGCCACGCCCAGCGCCATGTACAGCAGCCCAATCAGCGAACCGCGCAGCAGTCCGCCTTCCTGACCGCGCCCAACGGCGATGTACGTCCCGATAGCGACGGAAACGACCTTCAGCAGCTGGTTGAAGATGCGCACGGTGTCCTCCGTCGGCTTCACCCACTGCATCAGCAGCGCAAAAACCGCCACGACGATGATGGTCGTCAGCATCGCCGCGCCCAGCCCGCGCAGCAGCTGCATCGAGCCGCCACGGCGTGCGCGCGTTGTCGTCCGGCGCACAGTCTGTGTTCCTGTCATAGGGCAATTCCCCTCCTTCCGATTCGGTAAGGAGGATATGCCCCGCATCCAGGCGTTATTCCTCTATCCGCTCCACGCGGAAGATGTTCAGCGTGTCCGCATCCGGGCAGGAGAACACCGCTGTGCCGTCCGGCTGACCGGGGATGCTGCCGCCATAGCGGATGATGTCCGCATACAGGAACGCAACGTGCATCGCCATCGGGCAGAGTTGACCGCGCTCGGTGTCAAAATCCCACGAATCGCCGATTTTATGCCCATGATGGCAAGGACAGCTGCCCTTGCGGTCAATCAGCGTGATGCGCAGGCGTGGGCGCTTCATTCGTCCAGCACCTCCAAGCACGTTTCAATCGGGATGCCGAGGTACTTGTCCTCCTTGTCGCGGTTGCGGTCAATCATTGTGCGCACGGCGTCCATTGCGCGGTGCGTCGATTCTTGGAGCGGCACGCCGTCCACCAGCCGCCCCAGCATCACTGCGGCAAAAATATCGCCCGTGCCGACGAAGCGCACCGGAATGAGGTCGAACGGAATGCGGAAGAATTCGCCCTCCGTGCCGTCATAGCCGACGACGCAGTTCTCGCCGTCCACCTTCGCGCTCGTCACGACGACGGATTTCGCGCCCATTTCGTGCAGGCGAATCGTCAGCGCGCGCGCTTCTTCCTCGGTCATGTCCTCGTGATAGGGCACATCCGCCAGATACGCCGCTTCGGTGTAGTTCGGCACGATGCAGTCCGCCACGGCGACCATCTTGCGCATATGGGCGATGGTTTCCTCCCCTACGCCGTTGTACAGCTTGCCCTCGTCGCCCATGATGGGGTCAACAAAGACCAGCGCGCCTTTCTTCGCGGACTGCTCACAGAAGTCAGACACCAGTGCCGCCTGTTCCGCTGACAGAATCATCCCTGTGGACACCACATCAAACGAGAATCCCAGTTCCGCCCAGACTTTCAGCGACTGGCGCATGTATTCCGTCGTTTCCTGAATATAGAATTTCCCGTAATCCAGCGTGTTGCTCACCAGCGCCGTTGGCAGCGTGTACAGGTGATGTCCCATATGCGACAGCACCGGCATCATTGCGCTCAGCGACACCTTCCCGTAGCCCGCCAGATCATGCACCAGCAGTATATGCTTACTCATCTATCTTCTCCTTATTTTGGGGGGAACGCCAAAAGCTCTGCCTCTGGACTCCGGCAGGGGCGCTGCCCCTGACCCTGCAAGGAACTTCGTCCCTTGACCCTTTCGCGCGATTGGATTGGTAACACTCTCATGCAGTTTTCGCGTGGTTATCCGTAGAAAGTAGCGGAACAACTCAAAGAGCAAATCCCCTGTGATATTCTTGTCCGCTTACACCGTTTTCTCTGCCATAAACTCTCGAATATAGTCAATGTCCGAAAGCTCTGGATTCTCTCGAATCGCCGCAGACAGAAAAATCCGTGCGAGTTCGCGATTCAGTTCATACAAGTAGCCCATATTCCCATTACCAGCCTTATCAAATGGACTGTACTTCGCTTTGCAGTATCGCAAAATATCGCTAAGGAAATCCGACGTTTTAATCGGCATTGCAAAACGGGTATATTTGAGGTCTACGCGGCGACCATGGTTATTCCATGCGTTCTCAAAAGCCCGTTCTGCCGGCCTATCGCAGTCATAGCAGTCCGAAACGGCACTGCTCACCGCTACAACGCGCCCGTTGCATCCGTGAAGCACAATGTCGCCTGTTTTAACATGCGCCATGTTTTCCCAGTGAAAAATTTTGCTTCCGTTTTGGCTATGCTGCGGTGCCCAAATAAAGCCGCCGCGATACTCAATATCGAAAGTTTCACCTTGAAAAACATAAAACGTCATAGGCTTACCGGGAATCCGCTCAGATTTTTCCTGTATAGGTTCGCTTTCTGCAATTTCAGGGACAGCTGCTGCCATTTTTACTGCATTACGTTGCTGATCTGCAAGACGTGTCTCTTTGACTTCATGAACCACGGCATTGTGAAGATCTTCATCCACCAATGTCAAGAATTTCCCAAATGTGTCCGGATTGGTATACACAAAGTTGCTCGTTTTTGAAGCAAATGCTACCGTGATGTACTTGTCATCCTGCGCAACAATTGTTCCTCTCCCCAACATTTTGTGCTTTACCAATTGATTCTTAAGGTCCATGTCGTTTCTCCTTCTTGCCTCCGCAGGCGCGCCCCCGCCCTGCAAAAGTCAACTATGGCAAAGCGCAAAACAGCATCCCCAAAGGGCAATTGCCTTGCCACAAGGCGATTATCCTTTCACCGCAATCGCCTCAATCTCCACCTTCGCATCCCGCGGCAGTTTCGCCACCTGCACACACGCACGCGCCGGCGGATTCTGCGGGAAGAACTTCCCATAAGCCTCGTTCACCGCGGCAAAGTCGTTCAAATCCTTCAGGAAAATCGTCGTTTTCACGATGTCCGCCAACGTGCAGTCCGCTTCCGCCAGAATCGCGGCAATGTTCTTCATGCACTGCTCAGTCATCTCACCAATCGTGCCTTCCAGCAGCTCGCCCGTTTCCGGCACAAAATACAGCTGTCCGGACACATACACCGTATTGCCCGCCTGAACGCCCTGCGAATACGGGCCAATCGCGGCGGGTGCGTTTTTCGTCGAAAGAATCTTGTTCATGGAAGAGAATCCCCCTTCATCTTAGTGCGTCAGAAACGCTGTCTGCATTATACCATGATTATGCGTCGAAAACAACACCGGAGGTAGAGAAAAACCGCTCCCGATTTCTCGAAGGCGGCTTTCTCAGGTACCAAATCAAAGGCCGTAGTAATAGAAGATGAGGCACACGCCGGCCAGCAGGATGAACGCCAGCCCAACCAGCAGCGGCGCATGCGTGCCCTTGCCGCGGTTGGCTTCCTTCGCCATCTTGTAGTCGTAGTAGTGCTGATGCTTATGCCTTCCGGGCGCGAAAAGCACCAGCAGGTTTCGGAAACCGTAGGAAATGATGTCCAGCACACCTTCGCGCGCCGTGAACGTCAGCAGACCCACACAGGTCAGCAGCGCCCCCGGCACAAAAAGCGCGTCGCACAAACCGCTCAGGATTTCCTCCCGCTCGCTCAGCGTCCAGATACTGCGCATCGACGCAACGTCAACAAATATCAGCGCGCCGATGGCGATGCAAATCCAGTAGGGCATCGCCCGCTTTGATTTTTTCAAAGCCCAAGCTCCTTCTTATACCGTTCAAACTCTTCGTCGTTGCAGTTGATGAAGTGTCCGGGTTTGATTTCCCGCAGGGACGGCTTGTTCACCGAGTAGTCATGCTCCTTCAGGGGCTTGTACTCAATGCGCTGCCGATGCTTCTCGTGATGCGGATCCGGGTACGGAATCGCGGACAGCAGCGACTTGGTGTACGGATGCAGCGGATGCTCGAACAGCTCGTCGGAATCCGCCAGCTCCACCAGCTTGCCGTAGTACATGACACCGATGCGGTCGGAGAAGTACTTGACGACGGACAGGTTATGCGCAATAAACATGATGGTCAAGCCCATCTTGTTGCGCAGGTCGTTCAGCAGGTTGATAACCTGTGCCTGAATCGACACGTCCAGCGCGGAAATAGGTTCGTCGGCGATGATGAGATCAGGCTCCAGCACGATGGCGCGGGCAATGCCGATACGCTGGCGCTGGCCGCCGGAGAACTCATGCGGATAGCGGTCGGCGTGCTCGCGCACCAGACCAACCAGATCCAGCACCTCGTAGACCTTTTCGTCGATATACTTTTCGTCCCTGATGCCGCGGATTTTCAGGCCTTCTGCGATAATCTCACGCACAGTCATGCGCGGGTTAATCGAAGCAATGGGGTCTTGGAAGATCATCTGCATCTTGGTCATGATGTTGTCCTTCGCGGCAACCTTCATGTCCTGCTCGTAGCGCGCCTTCCGTTCCTCCAGCGCCTGACCGGACAGCGTCTTGCTGTCTGCCTCAAACGCCGCGGTCAGCTCAGCCTTGCGCTTCTCGCGGTACTTCTCGACACACTTGCTCTTTTCCACAGAAGATTCCAATGCGTTCGTGCGGGCCTGACGGATTTTCTCCTTCAGTTCCTTGCGCATTTCCTTAATCTTCTGGTCGTATTCCGCCTTCAGCGCCGCCGCCTGTGCCGGATTCTTCTCCGTTTTTTCCTTCAGCGCGGCTTTCATCTGGCGCTGCTTTTCCTCGAAGTCGTTTTTCAGGCTGCGAATCAGCACCGGCAGACCGTTCTGCGTGGACGAAATGCGCAGACCCTGGAAGTACACGTCACCCTCGGTCGGGTCGTACAGGTTGATGATGGTGCGGCCCGTCGTGGTCTTGCCGCAGCCAGACTCGCCCACCAGACCAAAGACTTCGCCCTTCTTGATGTAGAAGCTGACGTCATCAACGGCCTTGTTGATATAGTCGCCGCTGCGGAAATACTGCTTCAGGTGATTCACGCGCAGGAGGACGTCACTTTCCTCCTCAATGCCCGCGTGCTCCAGACGAGCCAGCGTCACCTTGTCCGTGATGGCGTTCATCACACGCGCGATTATCAGCAGCACGATGCCAACCAGCCACAGCCACACCCAGCGCGCCGCCAGCCACCACAGCGCAATCACCAGCGAAATGGCGTTGCTGTCATCAGACTTCTTGACGGTCGTTTCTGCCAGAAACTTCAGCACGGTCTGGTAAGTCGGCGCTGCCGCCACGGATACCTGAACCGCCTTCAACAGGCTGCTGAGCGAGCCGTCAAAGTCTTCGCTCTGCATCCGCTCCAACAGCGTCGTCGCGAACACATCCAGCGTGCCGAGGTTTTCGCTCGGATAGCGTGCCTGAAGCGCCTCGTACTTGCTCTGCACGAACGCTTCCAAGTCAATCGCTTCGCCCTGCTTCTTCTGCTCCACCAGCGCGGCAAACTCGTCGCGGATATCCTCCGTGTCGACGCGCTCCATCGTGCGCTGCTCCGCCAGTGCAGCGGCGTAGTCCTCAAAGCTCAGTGCACTCAGATATTTCTTCATGGAAGCCGGCTTGTTGCCTGCATCCACCGACGCACGAACCATCGTCGTCAGCGTTTCCACAAATTCCAGATAGCTGCCTGCTTCTTCGCCGTGCTCCTGCGCAAACGTTTCGTAGAACGCTGCAACATCCGGTTCGGTATTGGCGGTGGCAATCTTAATCGGCTTGCCCTTGGGCGCCGCCGGCGTCATGACTTTGTTCAGGTAGTCAAACGATTCCGCCAGCAGGCGGCTGTCGCTGCCGCTTTCCTGCTGCTCATAGAGCGTCAGATACGCATCCACGTCGAAATTCTGATCGAAATCAGCGCAGAAAGCATCCAGCTTCTGCTTGGACAGCGCGTCCTGCCCTGCTGCCAGTTCGTTCACCCACGTCGTATAGAACGTCAGCGCGCGATTCTGGCGCACGTCCCCGCCCAGCGTCTTGGTGGACGCGGCATCAATCATGGCGGAGAAATACTGCTTGTCGAACCAAGCGCGCGTAACCACGGAAGCGTTCTGCTGATAAGAGCGCAGCGCCCCCGATAGCGTAGACCATCCCGCACCGTCATTCGCCACAACATAGATGCTCATTACGATAGCGATGGCCATAACCACCAGCCCAATCGTTTTCAGCACCGAGGCGATTCCCTTTGCGATTTTCATGCTTCGGCGGCTCCTTTCTTCGCGTTCTGCAAGGCTTCTGCTGCCTCTCGTTCGGCCTGCTCCTTCTTCATGCGTTCAATGCGTTCCACCACAATCGCCGGCGGATTTACCTTCGGCGCATTCGGATGCAGCAGCCACGTCGCCGCCATATGCGTCTCGCTGACATGGAACATCGGCGGCTGTTCCTCAAAGTCGATTTCCATTGCGTACTTGTTGCGCGCGGCGAAAGCATCGCCCTTCGGCGGCAGAATCATATCCGGCGGCGTACCGGGGATAGCTTCCAGTTTCTCGCGCGTCTCCAAGTCCGGCATGGAGGACAGCAGCGCCCATGTATACGGGTGGCGCGGGTCGTAGAACACATCATCCGCCGTGCCATACTCGACAATCTTGCCGGCGTACATGATGGCAATGCGGTCCGCCATGTTCGCCACAACGCCAAGGTCGTGCGTGATGAAGATGACCGACAGGCGGCGTTCCTTCTTCAGGCGGTTAATCAGTTCCAGAATCTGCGCCTGAATGGTCACATCCAATGCGGTTGTCGGTTCATCGCAGATGAGGATATCCGGGTTCGCGGACAGCGCAATAGCGATAACAATGCGCTGACGCATACCGCCGGAGAACTCAAAGGGATACTGATAGAAGCGCTTGTGCGGCTCCGGAATACCGACTTCCTTCATCAATTCGATGGCGCGGTGGCGTGCCATGCCCTTGGTGAGCTTGAAGGCGTAATCCTGCGCGCGCGCCTTCATGTAGTCCACCATTTCCACCGCCAGCACGTCAAAGTCCTTCGTCTCGCTCGCCGCGATGAGTTCCTCAAAGTGCTTCAGCAGGCTCTGGGTCATTTCGCAGAGGTTGTGCTGCGCCATATCCGCGTCAATCAGGTTCTTCGGGATGACGGACGGCGGATTCTTGCCCTTCGCCTTCTGCGCCTCAAACTTCTTCTGCTCGCGGGCGTAGCGCTTTTCTTCCTTCGGATTGTGCGTCTTGGAGCGGGCATAGCGGTCGATGTAGGACTGTGCACCCGAACGGTAGACGTACGCCTGATTGTCCTTATCCAGCTGCAGCTTGTCGATGGCTGCTTCAACCGCCGCAGCCGATTTGTGCAGCGCTTCCTTGCATTCGCCCTCGTTCAGCGGCTTTTGCTGATAGACCTTCAGGGCGCTGCGGAGCGTATCCACCGCCGCCTGCTGCGATTTCGCCGCCTGCTGGCTGGAATACTGGAGCGCGTGAGCAATGTCCTGCAAAAAGTCAATCATGAACTCGCGGTCGAGCGTTTCGCGCGCCATCTGGTTCAGCTCGGTGATGGACTGCTTTTTCGGGTCGGGCGTTTTGCCGCTCGCCGCCAGATAGCCGATGCAGAAGAAGTTCGGCTCCTGCGCATTCACCATCGCGCCCAGCTTAGCGGTCATGTCCGCCATCAGCGCGCGCATTTCGCTTTCGCGGCGGCGCGTGTAGTTCTTCTGGAAGCCTTCCAGCGCCGTATGCCACTTCGCGATTTCCGGGTCATTCTCATCGAAGGTGTACGGGTCGAAGATATGCTTCAGGGACTTGCGGATGCGGCCGCAGATTTCGCGGACATCCTTGTCCTTGCCCGTCAGGATGGCATTGTCGATTTCATCCATGCCGTCCATGCACTCAACGATGGATTCCATCGCTTCCTTATAGGTATATTCCATCTTCAACCCAACGGAAGCAAAGTGGTCGAACTGCTTCGTTTTGGCATGGATGGCTTCGCGCGCCTGTGCGCCCTGTCCGCGCGCCTCGGCATCCGCCACCATCGTCTTTTCGAGCTGCGCCAGCAGACTGTTGAAGCGTTCCTTGCCATCGCGGCGGCGTTCCTTGTTGTTCAGCAGCATGGCTTCCGTCAGCTGCTTGCCGATGCGCATGATGGGGTTCAGGGCACTCAGCGGGTCTTGGAACACCATGGCCAGCTTGTGGCCGCGCAGGGTGTGGAACTCTTCTTCCGGAATTTTCAGCAAATCCTTGCCGTCGTAGATGATTTCGCCCGCATCCACCATGGCGTTGCCCGCCAGAATGCCCATGATAGCACGGGTGGTGACGGACTTGCCGGAACCGGATTCACCGGCGATGGCGAGCGTTTCGCCTTCCTCCAGATTGAAGGAAATATCGCGCACTGCGCGAACCGCACCGTTGTTTGTGCGGAAGGAGATGGTCAAGTTTCGGACTTCCAGCTTTGCCATATCAGTCGTCCGCTCCTCTCAACGAAGGATTCAGCGCGTCGCGCAGGCCATTACCAAACAGGTTGAAAGCAATTTCCAAAATGGCGATGAAGATTGCCGGGAACATGATGATGTGGGGGTAGGTGCTCAAGTACGCCTGACCGCCGGAAAGCAGCGTGCCGATGGAGGTCAGCGACGACGTTTCCAGATTGATGATGTGCAGGTAGCTGAGCATGGATTCGGAGAAAATGACGCCGGGGATGGTCATGACCGCGCCGGTCACGATGGTGCCCAGGCTGTTCGGGAAGATGTGCTTGAAAATCAAGCGAGCGTCGGATGCGCCCAGCGTGCGCGCCGCCAAGACGTATTCCTGACCCTTGAAGCGGTAGAACTGCGTACGCACACGCGCCGCCGTACCAACCCAGCCTGTCAAGACGAAAGCGAACAGCAGGGATGGCAGCACGCCCACCTTTTCCGCCAAGTGCAGCTGGAACAGGGTTGCGACGACCATGAACGGCACGCTGTTCAGCACGTCGGAGATACGCTCCATCACCATGTCGACCGCGCCGCCGTAGTAACCCTCGATGGAGCCGTACAGCACGCCGAGGATGAAGTTGATGCTCGCCACAACGATGGAGAGCAGGAAGCTCAGGCGCGCGCCGACTGCCAAGCAGGTGAAAATATCCTGCCCGTAGTTGTTCGTGCCGAAAATGAACGTGGGTTCATAGCCGTTGACATAGCGGAAGTACTCCAGATAGTGCACACGCACGCGGTAGCCCGTCTGGTTCTTCTGGGCGTAGGTGTACCACTGCCCATCCGCGCCGTCGTCGCCGGCAATGCGCTTGCTGTTGTAGTTCGCCTTGTTCGGGTTGTCGGACGTGAGGTAGTTCGGAATCAGGCTGCCGTTTTCATCCAGCGCCGGATCACCGTTGGTGTTCACGCTCTCGTCCTTGAGCTGGTACCAGAAGTTCGCGCCGCCGTTGCCCATCATGTACTGCGAATTGTGGGTCTTCTGCAGCGGGTAGATGACCTGAATGTCCTTCTCGTTCTGATACGCCATCAGGTTATTGTATTCCGTTTCGCTCAGGTTGACATACGCGAAGCCGACCAGCGCGTAGGAATCCACGCGCAGATTGTAGTACTTCACGCCATTGGCATCGGTGTAGTCGTCATATACCTTCTTCACGACCGGCACGCCCGTTTCCTGACCGATGGCGTTATAGTAATGGTAGCCGATTTCGCTGACCTTTTCCTTGCGCGCGCCATCCCAGAAACCCGCGTTTTCAAACAGCGTGTTCTTCGGCAGCACCGACTTGTAGTAGCCGTCGCGGAACTGCACCGTGTACGGCGAGACAAACGGCGTGATGATGGCAAACAGCAGCAGGAACACAATCAGGCAGAACGCCACAACGGAGGACTTGTTCTTGCGGAAGCGCAGCCACGCGTCGCCCAGATAGCTGATGGACTTGGTCTGCAGCTTTTCGTCATGGATGCGCTCATCCTTGTGAATAAACGCAAACTTTTCCTTCGGGATTTCCGGATACAGATTCTTTTCCATCATTTCTTCGACCCCATTCTGATGCGCGGGTCAATAAACCCGTAGCTGATGTCAATGACAATGCCCGAAACCAGGCCGATTGCCGTATAGAACACGTTCAGCGCCATGAAGAAATTATAATCGCGGACATTGATGGAGTTGATATACAGGTTGCCGATGCCGGGAATGCCGAAGATGTTTTCGATAATCATCGAGCCGCCCAGAATACCGATGAATTCACCAATAATCATCGGCAGGATGACGACCATTGCGTTGCGCAGCGCGTGACGGGAAATTGCCTGTGCCTTGGTCAGGCCTTTCGTGCGCGCCAGCAGCATGTAGTCACCGGTCAGCACCTCGCTCAGCTCCGCACGGGTGTAGCGCGTCAAGCCTGCCACAACGCCGAAGCCCAGCGACAGCACTGCCGGAATCAGCGATACGAACATTGTCCAGCTGAACAGTGACCCGCCCGCCTGTGACAAACTTGCCGCCTGCAAGGGGAACCAGCCGAGCTTGAAGCACAGGAAGTACTGCACCAGGAAGGCGTACACATAGCTTGGCACCGAGATGAAGACCATGACCATGGTGGAAATGAAGTTATCCTGCCACTTGTTCTTCTTCAGCGCCGCATAGATGCCGAAAGCAAGGCCCAGCGGGATCGCAATCAGGATAGAATACAGGTTGACAAGCACCGTGTAGGGCAGCTTCTGCATCATGACGTCCCAAACGCCCATGCCTTCATACATCTGCTCGCCGACGCCCCAGTCCCATTCGGTCAGGATGCTCTTCAGGTACAGGAAGTACTGCACCATGATCGGCTTGTTGTAGCCCATCTTTTCGCGCTTGGCGAGCACGAGGTTGATGTCGCGGCCCATTTCGCGGACGGCGGGCAGCGGCAGCAGCTTAATCAGGATAAAGCACATGGTCATGATGATGAACAGCACCAGGAACATGTACAGGACACGCTTGATGATGTATCGTGTCATACCATTTTTGGACATTCCACGTTACCTCCGTTTTTCATATTGAGCGGAAGGGGCGGGAAACCCTGCTGCCCCTCTGCTTCCGGCCGTCAGAGTGCGTCGCCCCACCCGTGACGGGGTCGCGGAGGATGCGGCTGGAGGTGCGCATCACCGCGGACTGGGCTTGCCTGACTGAATTGAATCCCTATTGGGCATTTCTTAAGGAATCACTATTCTGTACTTTTTTTCTCTTTGGAATCATAGCGTCCCCTTAAGAAACGCCCGAAAATCAACCGTTTTTTAACACGCACATCGGGCATGGGGGTCAAAAGGCCCCCATGCCCGTGCCGAGTTTCAGAGAATCACGGCAAATGTGCGCCTTGAATTAGTATTCCAGGGTGTTGTTGGCGATGTAGTCCGCCCACTCAGCGTCATCGTAGTTGTACGTCATGTACTGAATACCGCCGAAGCCGATCAGCGTGACGTAGGTATCAACAACGGTGTTCACCTTCTGGGAGTTCATGCTCGCGCTGTTGCGGTAGTAGATGGAGGAGCAGGGATACCAGTTCATGAACGCGCCTTCGACAGCGGTCGCGAACTGCAGACGAGTGTCGTAGGTGTAATCAGCGAACTTGCCCAGCTTTTCCTCGATGGACGGAACGTTCTGGCTGTTGCACCAGTTCGCCCAGTTCTGCAGGTTGTCGGTGATTTCGCCAACGCCTTCCACATTGTAAACAATGTCGATGGTGGTGGTGTCATAGCCGTATTCGTTCTGGTTGCCCTTGCCGTACGCATCGTCGGTGTAGCAGTTGCCGAACACGCCGAAGGGAGCCATCGTCGCGCCGCCCCAAGTGGTGAAGATCATGTCCGCGTTGCCGGACTGCATGGTTTCGTAGTAGTCGGTGTCCACGGTCATGGTCATTTCGACCTTGCCTTCAAACGGCGTGCCAACGCAAGCGTTCTTCAGCGCGGCGTTCAGGTAGTTGAACATGTTGACGTAGATAGCGTCGCTCTGGTACACGCGCAGGTCAATCTTGATGTCGCTGGTGCCATCGTAGATGCCGGCAGCGACAGCCTTGTCATACGCAACCGCCATCAGCGCGCGCGCCTTTTCGACCTCGTAGCCGGTCATGGCTTCGTACGCTTCGTCGAGGGTGTCGTAGTCGCCGCCCTCGCCCCAGGTCAGGTCGAACAGACGGCAGAGGACTGCCTTCGCGGGTTCGCTGTCACGATACAGCGCGCCGGTGAAGGGGTCGTAGCAGTACAGTTCGTTGATCAGGCCAAAGCCAGCCGTGCCAGCCGCGGTGAAGGAGGAAGCAAATTCCTTACGGTCATAGGAGTAAGAAATCGCCTGACGGAATTCCGGGATTACCAGAACCTGACTATTGGTGCCGTGAGACAGCAGCTTCTCATAGTCGGTGTTCATGGTCAGCTTGGTGGTGTAGCCGTTGTTCGGGCCGTACTTGATGTACTTGCTGTTGCCGTACTTCTTCAGGTCGTCCGCCTGCAGAGCGATGTCATCAATCTCGCCCTTTTCAAACGCCAGCACCTGAGTCGCGTGGTCGGCAATGCAGGTCACCTTGTAGATGTCCGTCTGATACTGGCCGACGTGGTTGCCGTCATGATAGCCATACCAGTTGTCATTGCGGGTCAGGGTGTATTCCTTGTCCAGTTCGAAGGAAGACAGCTTGTACGGGCCGTAGGAAACCGTGTTCTCTACGGAACGGCCGTACTTGGTCTTCACTTCGTCCGCTTCTTCCTCGGTGGCAACTTCCTTGCCGTCCTTGTAGAAGGTCTTGCAGGCTTCGTAAACGGGCTTGTAGACCAGGTAGGAGGAAGACAGGTTGTAGGGCACATAGAAGTTCGCTTCGTTCACGGGGTTGGCCAGGATGAAGTCAACGGTGTAATCGTCAACCTTCTTGAAGCCAACTTCGTCCCACGTTGCGGCATCCGCAACGCTGGCGGTGTACAGGTACTGAGCCTGCACGGACTCATACTGCTGACCCGCGGCAAAGTAGTTGTCAAACAGGTACTTTGCGGAGACCCACGCTTCGGCAGCGGTTTCGTCTTCAACAGAAGCATCGCGGTACATCGTGTCGTCCGCAATGTTCACATACTGCGGCGCGGGATTGCCCTCCGCGTCCAGCGCGCCGACCATGCCCCAAGCGCTCATGTCGAGGTACACATCGGTGCCGGCGGCAATGAGGTTCTCGGCAGTGTCTGCAATCAGGTCATAGGTCGTCTTGCCCGCGTAGAGGTAGTTCTTCGCGTTGTAGATGACGAACTCGCCAGCATAGTAGCTGTCAGCGCGGCGATTCAGCATCTTCGGGTTGAGCAGCTGCTGCATGGAGTACACATAGTCATCAGCGGTGATGGGGGTGCCATCTTCCCACTTGGCGAGCTTGTTCAGCGCGATACGCCAAGCCTTGGCGGTCTCGCCTTCCTTCACGCCGTACTGACCGACATACTCAGCAGTCACGTCCACCGGCATTTCAGCAGCCAGTTCGGGCATGACGGAGTAGCCATTCTTTTCGGAATTCAGAACGAAGGTGTAGAAACCAGAGCTGACATTGTTCAAAATATCAGTGTCTTCGTTCGTTTCCCAGGAGAGCGGGTCCCAGTTCAGAGAAGAGTTAATGCCGGGGGTGTAGCTGTTGTAGGTGTACACCTTTTCATCGGTGTAGTCCTTGCCAGCTTCGCCGACATACTGATCGGTAGAAACCGTCTGCGCGCTCCCCTCGCTCTTTTCCAGCGTGACAGTGCCCGCGTTGTACACGCGCTCACCGACATCGTAGGAATCAGCAGGCGTGAACGTGCCTTCTGCCAGCGCAGCCGCACTCAGCATCATGCACGCAGACAGGACCAGAGAGAGAATCTTCTTCATGGTCTAACCCCTCCAATTCATTTCGTACCAGATGACACGATGCAAATGATACGTTGATATTCATTATAGAGGAATTGACGCAGGGTTGTCAAGGGCTTGCCGCTTGCAATTTTTGACCAATCTTCCTGCAAAATTCCCCACTTTCACAGCAATTCCTTGATTCGACGATGTGAAATCGTTTTCGCGCCAAATTGTTTTTTTTTTGTTTTTTTCGTTCTTTGCCTTGATTTCTCTGCCTTTGCGCCATACTTGACGTTTCCCGTTTTTTCACCTATACTATCCTGTGCAGTGAAAGGAGAATTCCTTTATTATGAATGTTGACTTGACCCATGGTTCGATTTTCCGCGGACTGCTCCGTTTTTCTCTGCCGCTGATGGCGGGCAATCTGCTCCAGCAGCTTTATAACCTTGTGGACACCTTCGTCGTCGGGCGATACTGCGGTGAAATCGCCCTTGCCGCCGTCGGCAGCGCGTTTTCCGTCATGATTCTGCTCACGAGCATCGTCACCGGGCTGTGCATGGGCAGCGGCGTGGTTGTCAGCCAGCTTTTCGGGCAGAAAGACGATGCCGGCGTGCGCAAAGCGGTCGGCAATGCGTTTGTGCTGATTGCGGGCGTATCAGCGCTGCTGACTGTCCTTTCCTACGCGCTCCTGCCCGTCATGATGACGCTCCTGCGCATTCCGCCTGAAGCGCAGGGCGTTCTCTCCCGCTACCTCTTGATTGTGTTCATCGGTATCATCCCGACGTTCCTGTATAACTTCGGGGCGTGTATGCTCCGCGCCGTTGGCAATTCAACCGCGCCGCTGGTTTTCCTGCTGATTTCGTCGCTGACGAACGTCGCGCTGGACTTTCTGTTCGTGGCGGTGCTGCCGTGGGGCGTGGCGGGTGCTGCCGTCGCGACGCTCATTTCGCAAGTACTGTCCGGTTTCCTGTGCTTAGGTTATGTGCTCTTCCGCGTTCCGGCGCTGACGCCCTCGCAGCACGACCTGCGCCCCGACCGTGCGCTGTTCAGGCGCATCTTCTCCGTCTCTGCCATGACCAGCATTCAGCAGTCCATCATGAATTTCGGCATCCTGTGTGTGCAGAGTCTCGTGAACAGCTTCGGTCTGGCAGCGATGGCGGCATTCACCGCCGGCGTGAAGATTGACTCGCTGGCGTACAGCCCCGCGCAGGACTTCGGCAACGGCTTCGCGACCTTCGTCGCCCAGAATCAGGGGGCGAATCAGCCGCAGCGCCTCCGTCACGGCATCCGCACAGCGTTCCTGCTTTCCGGCGGCTTCTGCCTGATTGTTTCCACGCTCGTGGCGATTTTCGCCGAGCCGCTGCTGCTTGTGTTCCTCAAAAATGCATCGGCGGAGTCTCTTTCCATCGGCGTAACGTACCTGCGCACCGAGGGGCTGTGCTACATCGGCATCGGCTTCCTGTTCCTGCTTTATGCCATTTTCCGCGGTTTGGAGCAGGCGGGCATGAGCATCGTCCTGACGGTCCTTTCGCTTGGGCTGCGCGTTGTGCTGTCCTATGCCTTCGCGCCGCATTTCGGCATGATGGCGATTTGGCTGGCAATTCCGGCGGGCTGGCTGATTGCGGATATTGTCGGTTTCGTTGCCATGGGGCGGCGCGGACTAATGCGTTCCGCTTCCAATAGAACGGGCAAAAGCGCCTGCTGACATCGGGATGGATTCGCCGCTTTGTGACAAGTTTGTAACACCTGCGCGCGCCCCTTGACGAATCCGACTCGGCGTTGTATGATGGGAATACTCAATAACGAAAGGATTGTGCGGAACGGGTATGAAGAAGGAAACGAATCCTAAGGCGAAGCGGAATGGCCTGTGGTGCAATGTGCTGATTGTGGCAGCGCTGCTGCTGATTGTGGCGGTGCTGATGGTTGTGCTGCGGAGGAACGCACCCGCGAATGTAGACGCCAATGCGCCTTTGCTGCCCCTGACCGCAACAGATGCGCCGACAGAGCTTGCGATCAGCACACCGGAGGCAGCGGTGACCCCCGAAATCACCGCGGCACCGGAAGCGACTGCCGCGCCGGAAGTCACAGACGTCCCCGAAGCCACCGCCACCCCCGACCTGTCGCAGGTGAAAGCATTCCTCGTCGTCACCGTCGGTGACAAAACGTATCAGCCGATTCCGCTGACCGAAGAGGGCTATTATCGCTTCCGCCACGGCGACTGCATCAACATCGTCCATGTCACCCCGACAAGCATCGACATGCACGAGGCGAACTGCGACAATCAGGATTGCGTGGAGCAGGGTGAAGTGACGCTGGAAAACAAGGACACACGCATTTTGGGCAACAGGATTATCTGTCTGCCGAATCAGGTGACGCTCCAGCTGTACAGCCGCGACGAATTGATGGACTGGCTGACGACCGTGCAGGAGGACGCAGCAAATGAATAAGCAGCGAATCACCACAAAGCAGCTTGCGCTGTGCAGTGTGCTGCTGACGCTGATGCTGGTGCTGAGCTGGGTAGAGAGCCTGTTTCCACCGCTGATGGGCGTGCCGGGCATCAAGCTGGGTTTAAGCAACGGTGTGCTGATTTTCGCGGTCTACATGCTGTCCCTGCCGACGGCGTGGGTGCTGATGCTGCTGAAAGTGGTGCTGTCCTCGCTGTTTTTAGGCGGCGTGGCGGCGCTGCCGTACGCACTGGCAGGCGGTGTGCTGTCGCTGGCAAGCATGTGCCTTCTTTCGCGCATGAAGTGGATGCACCCGGTCACGGTCAGCATTGTCGGCGGCGTAATGCACAACGTCGGGCAAATCGTGATGGCGATGATTATCCTCCACACGTCGCAATTGGCGTACTACATGGCTGTCCTGATGCTCAGCGGCATTCTCTTCGGCGCGCTGACCGGCGTGAGCGCCACGCTGGTGATGAAGCACATGAAGCATATCAAGTGGGGGAAATAGCGAAGGGGGGCAAGGGGCGACCGCAGACTTCATCTGTTTTCATGCTTTCTTGTCGCCTCCGCAGAGGCGAAACCCTCTGCACAACAAAAATCAACTAACACAGGACACAAAAAGCAGGACTACCTCCACGCCGGAGACAGCCCTGCTTTTTGTTGTGCGAAAGAAGCCATCAGAAGAAAAGGAAACGCTTCTTCTGATACGGCTCGCTTGACATGCCCTTGAAATCATAGCCCGTCGCGGCAATCGCAGCTTTCACCTGCGCTTCGTCCAGCGGATCTTCGGAAATGACCACCGTTTCACCCTTGCCGTGGGAGGAAGTCACCTTCTTGACCGCCGGGAATGCCTTGCGGATTGCGTCATTGACATGGCTCTCGCACATGCCGCACATCATGCCATCAATTTTCAGCGTCGTTTTTATCATCAGCCCTCATCCTTTCGATGAATGCAATATACCCCATCAGGGTATCTGAATGATAGCACCAGCGCGGCGGATTGTCAAGCGGTTTCGTTCGATGTGACTAACTTTTTAAGGTGACACCGCACAAATGCGGTGGTGCCTTAGCGGATGCCCGACCAGAGCGCGTCATTTTCCGCTTGAAACGCTTCCCTCAGCGCATTTTCATCTTCAGTAGATACATCCTGCTCAAAAATCAGGATGCCGTCCATATCCGGATCATGCTCCCAAACCTGCAGGGTCAGCACATCATTGTAGTGCCGGACGGTATAACCATCCGCGTCGAACGTCCAGTCCTCCTTCTCTTCGCCAACCGCCCAGCGCAGCAGCACCGCCTCCGTCCCATCAAAACGGTACAGCGTTTCTCTGTGAATGCCGCCCGCCAAGCCGCCGTTCACAGAACTCCTTACAATCTTGCGTTCCGCATCAAGGTCGTAATTCGTGAACGTCAGCGGACAGAGAACATACTGTTCGCCATCAAAAATGAAAAACTGGTAGACAAAATTGCTCGCGCCGCGCTGTGTCAGTATCACCACATCGTTGATGCCGTCGAAGTTGACATCCGCATAGGAAAGGCACGGGTCTTTCTCGCCGGACACGAAGCAGAGTTCCTGCCCGTTGTCCGCAATCAGGCGGTGGATGTATTCGTTCTCCGTCGTCTGCCCGATAATTTCCGCGCGGACAGGGGCGATGGTCATCAGGAGAAGCAAGGCAAGCAGGCAGAAACGGGAAATACAGTTCTTCATAAAGAATACTCCTTTCGCATTGGTATGCTAATGAAAGAACGAATACGGGGCGGCAATTCATCCGCAGAAAAAAAGGAAATTTCTTCATCGTCTGAAATGGAAATGCTTGCAAATTACTGATGTTTGCGTTATAATGAAAATGGTAATTTATGATTCATACTATTTCCAGATAAGAATGCGCCAAGATGCGCGGCGAATTTTTCATTCTGGCTAACGTGAATGGAACGCAGCGTAGCAGCGCTACGCTAAGTGGAATGAGCGGACGCCAGAAGGGAAAAGGCGCAAGCAGATGGCGCAGGTGAATCTGGAAATAGTATCAAGGTTTCTTGCTGGGGAAGCGGGGAAAGGGGTGTTTGCCACGGCGCACGAAGGAGCAGCGCAATACTGCCGCAAAGTGGACAAGCGTGAAATTCCGGTCTGTCCGATTTTAGGGGTCAACATTGCAGTCATCAACATGAATTGGCTGCTGAAATATTTGGCGCAGAATATTCATCAATTGCAGGGAGATTACATCTGCGTATCGAATGTACATACAACCGTCGTCAGTTACGAGGATGCGGACTACCGTGCCGTGCAGAACGGCGGTTTGATGGCGATTCCGGATGGCAATCCGCTGGCGCAGGAGGCGCGGCGGCGCGGGTATCCGCAGATTCAGCGGACAACCGGGCCTGACCTGATGATGGAGGTCTTTCGGCAGTCCACGGCACACGGCTGGCGGCATTATTTCTACGGCAGCACGCAGGAAGTGCAGGAGAAAATGATTGCGCGCCTGCAGAAGGAGTATCCGGGGCTGATAATTGCGGGCACAGACGTGCCGCCCTTCCGCGAACTGACACCGGAGGAAGATGCGCTTGCCGTGGCGCGCATCAATCAGGCGCAGCCGGATTTTGTGTGGGTCGGGCTGGGAGCGCCGAAGCAGGAGCGCTGGATGGCGGCACACCAAGGGCGTGTGCATGGGCTGATGATTGGCGTCGGCGCGGGCTTTGATTTCTTTTCGGGCAACGTGAGGCGCGCCCCGTTATGGATGCAGAAGCACAGCCTGGAATGGCTCTATCGCCTGATGCAAGACCCGAAGCGACTATTCCAGCGCTACTGGAGCACGAATCTGAAATTCATCTGGAACGCGACCTTCAGGAGAAAGTAAATGCAGCAAGCGACAAAACAGCCCGCTGTACTGCTGGTACACGACTATTATCAGGTTCCCGGCGGCGAGGATGTCGTTGTGGCGAACGAGAAGCACCTGCTGGAAACGCACGGTCACGCTGCGGCGCTGTATGCGCGGCGGAACGAGGAAATTTCGCGCATGGGAGCGCTGGAGAAAATCCGCAGTGCGCTGGGGATGTTTTTCAGCATCCGTACATACCGCGAGGTTCGGCGGAGCATCCGCGAAAACCGGATTTCGCTGGTGCATGTGCACAACACGCTGCCGCTGATTGGCCCGGCAGTGTATTATGCGGCATTGCGCGAGGGCGTTCCCGTGGTGCAGACGGTGCACAACTTCCGCCTGCTCTGCCCGAACGCGCTTTTCTACCGCGACGGCCATATCTGCGAGGACTGCACGAAAAAGGGGCTACACTGCGCGGTGAAGCACCGCTGCTACCGCGGCAGCCGCCTGCAGACGGTGCTCTGCGTGCTCAGCACACGTTTGCACCGCGCCCTCAAAACGTACAGCCGCCTGCATTACATCACCCTGACGGACTTCAACCGGCAGAAGCTGCTGGCGCTTAAGCAGATTCCGCCGGAAAACGTGTCCGTAAAGCCGAACTTTGTGGAACCGCCGGAGACGATTGTGCCATACGCGGCGCGCGAAAATCAGGTGGTGTACATCGGTCGGCTGGATGCGCTCAAGGGCATCCGGCTCCTGCTGGAGGCGTGGGCGCGCTACGAGCGTTCAGGCGGGGGCATGAAGCTGATCATCTGCGGTACAGGGCCGGAGGAAGCATGGTGCCGCGAATATCTGACGCGGGAAAAACTGAAGCAGGTAGAACTGCGCGGCTTTGTGCCAAATTCGGCGGCACGGGCGCTGATGGGGCAGTCCAAGGCGCTGATTCTGCCAACACAGTGGTACGAAGGCTTCCCGATGACAATTGTGGAAGCCTTCAGCGCCGCCACGCCGGTGATTTGCTCGGATTTAGGCAACGCGGGTTCCCTGATTTCGGACGGCGTGACGGGCTTCAAGTTTCCGGCGGACTCGGCGGAGCAGCTGGCACAGACGCTCAACCGGCTGCAGCACGCGGAATCCGTCAGCGAGGGCGCGCTGAAAACGTATCAGGAGAATTTCACGGCGGAAGCAAATTATCGTCAGCTGATGGCGATTTACAGCAAGGCGATGCAGAAAAGCGGCGAAAGGAACGAACCATCATGCGGCTGATTGTGGCAGATGTACGGAGCACCAGCACAGACGGCATTGCCGCTGGGCATTATTTCACCGTCGCGCAGAATTATCTTGACCTGTTCGGCGCGGAGATGGATGTGCGCATTGCGGGCGGGCCGGTGTACGGCGACCGCTTCGGGAACAAGCTGATTCGTCTGCCGCATGATTACATCGTGGGCAGTTCGGCGGTGCGCAACAAACGCGCCGTGTTCCAGAACGTGCGCGCGCTGCTTCGGGAAGCGCAGGATGACGTGATTGTCCTCCAGTGCAGCGCCGTCGCAACAGCGTATCTGGGGCTTGCACTGTTCAAGAAGAAAGAAACGCGGGTCTACGCCATCCAGTACAGCACCGACGGCGTCAATTCGCTGCTGAAGCGGGGGCTGTATGCGCTGTGCAGGCGGAAAATCAGCGGCGTTATCTGCCCCAATGCAGCCATTGGCGCGGCGTACGGGCGGCCGATGTGCGTCGTATCCGATTACATCAGCACAGGAACGATGCAGCCGCCTGTGCCGTATGCGCAGAAGCGCTATGATTTCGGCATGGTCGGGCTGATTACGTCGGACAAAGGCGTTGTTGAAGCGGCAAAGCAGCTGCGGAACACGCCGTATCGGGTGCTGATTGCGGGTCGGGTGCAGGAAGCGCCGCTGGAGGCGGAGCTGCGGGCAGTCTGCGCGGGGGCGAAGAACATCGAGCTGCGGCTGGAATACCTGTCCGAAGCGGCGTATGACGAGGCGATTCGCCAATGCCGCTACTGCATCCTAAACTATTCGGAGAATTACTCCCTGCACAGCAGCGGCGTTGTATTCGATATTCTCTTCCGGGGCGTGCCGATTGTGGGCAGCCGCTGCGGGACGCTGCAAATGGTGGACGCAAACGAATTGGGCAAAACGGTATCCAGCATGGCGGATTTTGCGCCGGAAAGGCTGCTGGATGAAGCCGTGCATGACCGCTATGTGCGCAACATTGCGCGCTACTGCCAATCGCAGGCGCAGGAGCGGGAAAAGCTGCGGGATTTTCTGACGCGGGGCGCAGCGGAATAACCATGCCGCACAGCGCAAAGTGAAAGGAGGGGCTGAAGCGTGAAGGTCATGTGGATGGGGAATATTATCCTCCCTGCCATTGCGGAAAAAGAATCGCTTCCCCCGGTGTATATCGTGGGCTGGCTGGTCGGGCTGTCGCGGCGGCTGACGCAGCTGCCGGATGTGGCGCTGACGTATGTGTTTGACGCGCCGAAAGCGCTGACGGGCGAAGTGGACGGCTACCGCTATTACGGGCTTGTCAACCCCACACGCCCTACGCAGCGCTGCGGGGAAGCCTACACCCGGCAGCTGGAGGAAATCCTGCGCAAAGAGCAGCCGGATGTCATTCACCTCTGGGGCACGGAAAATCAGCACACGCTGGCCATGGTTGATGCGGCGGAACACATGGGGATGCGCGAGCGGATTGTAATTTCCATTCAGGGGCTTCTGTCCATATACGCGGAGCATTATCGCGCTTATCTGCCGGAACACGTCTGCCACGGGCACACGCTGAAGGATTTGGTGAAGGGCAATATCGTCCGGCAGGAAGCAATCTACCGCCGCGTCGGGCAGTATGAACAGGAAGCCCTGCACAGGGTGCAGCACGTTATCGGGCGCACCGACTGGGATGCTGCCTGCATGGCGGAGCTTGCCCCGCAGGCGGCCTATCATTTCAACAACGAAACGCTGCGGGACGAGTTCTACACCGGCGAATGGTCGCTGGACAGCTGCGAGCCGCACAGTCTCTTCTGCAGTCAGGCGCATGTGCCGCTCAAGGGGCTGCATCTGCTATTGCAGGCGCTGGCGATTGTCCGCAAGCGCTATCCCGATGTCAAGCTCTATGTGGGACGCAAGGACTATGGGCGCATTCCGCCGCTTGCGCGCAATGCCTATGAACGGTACATCCATCGTCTGCTGCGCGAAAACGACCTCTACGACCATGTTGTTTTTACCGGAAGCCTGAATGCACAGCAAATGAAGGAGCGGTATCTAAAAAGTCAGGTGTTTGTGCTGCCGTCGAGCATTGAAAACTCCCCCAATTCGCTGGGCGAGGCGATGCTGCTTGGCGTACCGTGCATTGCGTCGGATGTCGGCGGCGTACGCTGCCTGATGACGCACGGCGTGGAAGGGCTGATTTATCCGGCAGACGACCCGCATTTGCTGGCATATGATATCTGCGAGATGTTCGCGCATCCGGAAAAAGCGGCGCAGATGGCGCGCGCCGGACGAGAACACGCTGGAAAAACGCATGATGCGCAGAAGAATCTGGAGATACTGCATCAGATTTATACGGAGATTGCACGATGAAATTCCGAATCACAAAGAACCATGTGGATGCACTCTGCGTGCTGATTGGCGTGCTGGGCATGGGCTCGCTGTATTTTCAGGTGCTGCGGATGCCGCTGATGGCAGCCATGCTGATTGCGTCGATTCTGCTGCTGACGCGGGCGCATCATCCGAAAATCAGCGCCCAGAACATACGCCTGACGCTGCTGCTGACGGCGGCGCTGCTGCTGACGAGCTTCGTCAACCCGCAGAACGGCATCCACATCAACGATATTGTCATTTGGCTGTGCAACATCGGCTATGTGCTGGTTCTGCAAAGCTGCATCGGGTATCGGATGTATATGCGGCTGTATACCAAAGTCATGCTGGCAGAGGCGGCCATCAGCCTGATTTCCTTCGTCATCGGCGATTTGCTGTCGCTGCCGCTGCCGCTGCTGCACTACGAAGTTTCCAGCGTCAACGGATTTTATCTGACGCCTTATTTTACCTTAGGCTGGCTGAACATCCCGGTTTTCCACCGCAATGCGGGTATGTTCAACGAGCCGGGCAGCCACCAGATTTTCCTGAACTTCGCGCTGCTGTTCCTGATGAGCGACGAAACGCGCATGGGCATGAGCAAAAAGAAATACTGCTGGGCAATTGCGCTGCTGATCGTCACCATCCTCAGCACGCTGTCCACAACAGGCTTTATTTGTCTGGGCGTTGTGCTGCTGACGGTGGCATTCCGCAAAAAGGGCGGGAAAATGGCGCGCAGCATCAAGATGGCGGCGTTCATTGGGCTGATTTTGCTGTTTGTCATCGAGTCTGTCACGGGCGTGGTGGAACGCAAGATTGTCGGGCGAAATTCCGGCGGTTCGTTCTACACGCGGTGGAACGACACCTTCAGCGGCTTTGAAATCGGGCTGGAATCCCCCATTGCGGGGCAGGGCATTTTCTCGGAGCGGAAGGCGGAAATCCTGCTGGAACACAGGGTGCAGAACATTTCCAACGGCTTTGCCGCCTTCGTCATGGATACAGGGTTGATTCTCCCGGCAGTTTGGCTGTGGCTGACGTACCGCGGTATCCGCACCAAATTTGCCAAGGCGCGGCTGCTGTATGTGCTGGGCGTTTTCCTGCTGTATTTCCTGTGCATCAACACAGAGGGCGTTTTCCTGAACATACTGTTTCTGGGACTGCTGGGCAAGTGGCAGCCGGACGCGGAGGACACGCCTGATCAGCAGGCAAATGCGCGCAGCCAGAAGAAGCGCAGGAGGCGCTGCACTGTGCCGCCGGAAAAACTGCGCCTGACGTTTAACACGCAGCCGGAGGACGCGGCGCAGGAGCAGACAGGCAAAACGGGCGGAGAGGAATCATGAACACAGCATCAAGGAGCGAAAACACAGCGCGCAACATCGGCGTGGGCGCAGTGCGGCAGGTGCTCACGCTGCTGCTGGCTTTTGCCGTGCGAACGGTGTTTGTGCGCCGGCTGGGCGCGGATTATACGGGTGTCAACGGGCTGTACAGCAACATTCTGGCCATGCTGTCACTGGCGGAACTGGGCGTGGGCAACGTGCTGGTGTACAGCTTGTACGCACCGCTGCACCGGGGCGATGCGGGCGAAATCCAGCACCTGCTGGGCTATTATCGTCGCATTTACCGCCTGATTGCGCTGGCGGTAGCGCTGCTGGGCGCGGCGGTAATCCCCTTCCTGCCGCTCATCATCAGCAGCGAGCTGCCGATGGCGCAGCTGATCGTCTACTATGTGCTGTACCTGGCGAACTCCGTGGCTTCCTATCTGGTCATCTACAAAACGACGCTGATTCAGGCTGACCAGAAGGCATATTTGCAAAACATGGTTTCCGCCGCGGCGCTGGTGTTGCAGTATGCGGCGCAGATCGCGTGCCTGCTGATTTGGGGCAGCTATCTTGGCTATTTGCTGATTCAGATCGCCTGCACCCTCCTGCAGAACGCGGTGCTGAGCCATTTAGCGGACAAGATGTACCCCTTCCTGCGGAAAAAGCAGAAATGTGCGCCGATGCACCGCAAGCAGGAGCTGAACGACAACATCCGCTCCATGTTTCTCTACAAGCTGGCGACAATACTCATCAACAACACAGACAACATTCTGATTTCCGTCATGCTGGGCACGGTGTTCGTCGGCTACTACTCCAACTACGCATCGCTGACGACGTATGTGACGACGTTCGTTTCCATCGTGATTACCGGCATTTCCGCCAGCTTGGGAAATCTGAATGCCGAGAAGAATTCGGAAAAGTCGTACGCCATGTTCCGCAACCTGATTGTCCTCTTCGGGGCGATTACAGGCTTCTGCGTCGCCGCGTACGGCGCGATTGTGCAGGATTTCATCCCCATCTGGGTGGGCGAAGAATACCTGATGGACACAGGGACGGTAGCAGCGGTGCTGTTCACGTTCTACCTGAGCACCATCGTCGCGCCCGTGTGGATGTACCGCGAAACGCTGGGGCTCTTCCATCAAATGAAGTATGTTATGTTTATGACGGCGCTGGTCAACATCCTGCTGTCCATCCTGCTGGGGCATTTCTTCGGCGTGGCGGGCATCATCGGCGCAACAGGGCTGGCGCGGCTATGCACCATCTTCTGGTATGAGCCGAAAGTGCTGTTCCATCGCACCTTCGGGCGCAGTGCTGCCGCGTATTTCAAGGCGCAGGGCGGCTTGCTGCTGCTCAACGGCGCGGTGATGTTGCTGTCGCTGCTGCTGTGCGCGCGGATGGGGCATACGCTGATGTGGATTATCATCAAGGGCATCACCTGCGCGGCGGTGACGGCGCTCCTGTACACGCTGGCGCTGGGGCGGACGGCAGAATATCGCTGGATGCTTGAAAAAGGGCGGAGTTTCTTGCGCAAATGGAGGAAGAAGGCATGATCGATCAGGAAATGCAGCACTGCCGTAAAATTGTGCGTTTTGACCCTACCATTTCAACAGCGAATCAGGGAGATTTCATCATCCGCAACGCCTGCGAGCATGTGCTGCACGACTGCTTTCCTGTGCAGCTGTCCGTCGCCGTGCCGGTTCGGGACAGGCTGTCGAAAGTGTCGATGAAGCACGTCGGCAGTGCGGATTACGCATTTGTCTGCGGGACGAATCTGCTTTCCTCGGACATGCGCCGCCAAAGGATGTGGAATATCCGCCTGCGGGACGCGGTGATGATGCGCTGCGGCGATTTGCACAAGCGGGAGCTGCTGAATTTCCGCCTGATTCGTGAGAAATTTCAGCGCACGCATATCATTTTGCTGGGTGCGGGGTGGTATCAATACCAGGACGAGCCGACAGGATACACGAAGCGGATTCTAAAAACGCTGCTGGATGGGCAGTACCTGCACGCGGTGCGCGACGAATACACGCGCCAGCGCCTGCTGAAGCTGGGCATCACGAACGTGCTGAATACGGCGTGTCCGACAATGTGGGGGCTGACAGACGACAAATGCGCGCAGATTCCGACGCACAAGGCGGAACGCGTCGTGACAACGCTGACAGACTACCGCAGCAGCCCGGAGCAGGATGCGCAGATGCTGACCATGCTGCAAAAGCACTATCGCGAGGTGTATGTGTGGCTGCAAGCAGTTGAGGACTACGCCTGCCTGCGCCAAATGGATGCGCGCGTGACGCAGAATTTGCACCTGATTCAGCCGAATCTGCGAGATTACACAGCACTTTTGGCATCAGGCGGGATTGACTACGTTGGCACGCGGCTGCACGGCGGCATCCACGCAATGAACATGGGCTGCCGAAGCCTGATTCTGGCGGTAGACAACCGCGCAAGCGAAATCGCGAAGGACACGAATCTGCCCGTCCTGCCCCGCGGCGGGAATTTGGATGTGCTGGAGGAGCAAATCTGTTCCGCATGGGAGACGCAAATTGATTTGCCGACCACGGCAATTCGGCAATGGAAAAATCAGTTCCGCGAGACAGATGCAGAGAAAGCGCCTTGATTTTCGTATAAAATGCGGCTTTCTGCGCGGTAAGTATTGACAGCCGACTTGTAATTTGTTACAATATAGCTGGAATTGGGAAAGAGATTGCTATATCCACCGGGAGCACTGCGGCTCGCCGCGAAAAGAAAGATGGAAAGCAGCAATCGCTTGCCATTGGCACAACCATACGTCGTGCCGGAAGATTGCACAGAACAAGGAGTGAGGACGATGAAGGACAAAAAGTGGATGCGAAAGGCATTGTCTTTCCTGCTGGCTGTATTCATGGTGACGGGCAGTATGGGAACAGTGCTGACGGCGGCTGCAGAAGAGCCGGAAACTCCGCCGACGGAAACGGTTGAAGTCGTGCCGACGGAAGCACCGGAAGCGACGGATGTTCCTGAGGTAACGGAAATCCCCGAAGTGACGGATGTTCCCGAAGCAACGGAAGCGCCCGAAGTGACGGATGTTCCCGAAGCAACGGAAATCCCCGAAGCGACGGATGTTCCCGAAGCAACGGAAGCGCCCGAAGCGACGGATGTTCCCGAAACAACGGAAATCCCCGAAACGACGGATGTTCCCGAGGTAACGGAAGCGCCCGAAATCGTGGACGAAGCAGCCGTAGATTACAGCCGCTCCGTGCTGGATAACGAGTTCTTTGACTCCGGCTTTGCCGCGACGTTCAGCAGCGCACAGCTGTACCTGAATCCGACGGGCGATGAGCTGGTTGGTCAGGTAACTGGCGTAGTGTATGTGACGCATCGTCCGCAGAAGGGTCAGCTGAATGAACGGATTTCCGTCTGCGTGTATGACCAGACGGCTGGCGTTGCATATGGCTATCTGGCGGCGGATGCAGTGCATCCTGTGCCGGAAGAGGGCATTGAGAATCAGCGTCACACCGGTGTTTTCGCGAGCGGCGTGGAAATGCCCTGTGCCCTGCTGGTGCTTGCGGCTGCGACGGAAGAACCCGTGCCGACCCCTGCGCCCACGCCCGTCCTGACGGAAGAGCCTGTTGTCGTGCCGACCGAAGAGCCCGCTGTTGAGCCGACCGAGGAGCCTGCAGTCGTGCCGACCGAAGAACCCG
>ULUO01069066.1_pt1 | contig 84750 bp, 70 predicted proteins | sample 1958611 | NCBI WGS metagenome assembly ULUO01 (sample SAMEA4835762, study PRJEB28245) | human gut metagenome | biome: gut microbiome; material: fecal sample | place: Denmark | collected 2008
TCAGACAGGTGTTGGTAAGCTCATGGATATGGCAGTTAAGCTTGGTAAGCCAGTTAATCCAAAGCTTCACATCGGTATCTGTGGTGAGCACGGTGGAGATCCTTCATCAGTTGAGTTCTGCCACAAGATTGGTCTTGATTATGTATCATGTTCACCATTCAGAGTACCTATTGCTAGACTTGCTGCTGCTCAGGCTGCAATCGCTAACAAGTAATCAGGTATCCTGGTGAATAGTATAGAACGTGATTAGTTTTATATAATAACAAGGAGTTCCTGTTGCTGTTTAAAACAGCAGCAGGAGCTCTTTTGTTTTTTGAATTGTATGTTTTGTACAATATAGTGAGAGGTAACCAGATTTTAGAAACGGGAGGGAAACGGATGTTGCTTATAGGATCCGAAATACAGGAATATCGTAAGAAAGCCGGACTAAATCAGGAGGAATTTGCGGATAAACTGGGTGTTAGTAGACAGGCGGTGTCCAAGTGGGAGAGGGATAAGGCATATCCTGATCTGGACAGACTTGTATGTATATGTGAGATATTGGATGTTCAAGTAGGGGAGCTTATATATGGAAATAGTGAGGTTTCAAGCGAGACGGAGGAGACTCGGGTCTCATATCAGGCAAATAATGTTGTTCATTTAAGAAATTTAAGAGGGAAAAATGGACTTGCCATACTGAAAGCATTATTTTGCGTATTGGCAGTCATATGTGTGTTTAGTGCAGTGGCGGTAACGGTGGTGTTTGCAAGAAATGAATGGACGTCCCACTCGGATAAGAATGAAAATGTACGTGTGGAGAAGGTATATCAGCAGTATACAAAGGCAGATCTTGCATATTACGACGATGATGGTCGCAAGATCATGGATACAGTATGGCTCGATGTTCCGGGGATACGGGATGGAGACTATATACAGTTGTATACAGGAGCTGACAACGATAGCCTGTTCCTAAATTATAAGACATCGTCAATAATTGGCGCATCGATGATCATGCTGGTATTTGTTATTCTCCTGATCATTACAGGATTTGAGATAAGACGAACGAAGAGAGAAGATGCACTTCAGATCATACTTGAGGAAAAAGACTGCGATGAAGAAATTTAAAAAAATTATTTGTGTGTTCATAATAATCTGTATGTTGTTTGGAGCTGTATTTGCTGGCCTTGTTTTCATGGGCGTTATCAGTCTGGGTGGTGCGTATAGTTCGGAAGAAAATAGAGAAGATATACAGGATGAAAATGAAATGTCTGAGGAGTTTCCGTGGCATATAGTGTTTAAGGGGTATGCATTTTCTGTGGAACCGGTTGGAATTGCGATAGTACATGAGAGCGGATGTCTTAATATAAGAAGCTGTGATGAATATCTGATACAGCTTGATGTTGAGGATAAGATGATGGCGGACTTCTGGGATAACAGAGAGCAGCTAAAGAAAAATATCGAGAAATCCGGCTATGTATTCGAGCTTGCCCCTCAAAAGTGCGAGATACAGGGGATGGAATGTGTAAGGTACATCGTAAGCTGTGAAAATGAGCGAGGATCTAAATTCGATAAAACATATTTCTATCAGCTTATATATGATGCCATAGATGGTCAGCGTTTTTTTATCTCAATAAGATTTGATGGAATAGATGTAGATGCGCTGAGCGGGGAAGAGAAAGCTTCAATATATGAAAAAGCCGCCTGTGAAGTTTCTGGTATTGTTGCAGCGGCGACACCGACAGATGAGACAAATGACATGGTGGGTTCATATTGGCAGGCAGAAAAAAATATAGCAATGGGAGAAACTGATAGTTTGATGAACGGAGATGCTGCACTGTCATATACTGTGCCAGAAAATTATAGTCTTCTGAGTGAGAATATATCCGGTAAGACATACTATGGCGATGATGATAAGATTACGGTTATGACTTCGATTGTACCATATACATGGATGAGTGCAGCCGATCTGGCAGATAAAAAATCTAGAGCCGGAAATTCGAGTATAACAGGAGAAGGTCAGTGTGAGGTAAATGGTGTGAAATTTTATTACTATACATATTCAATCTTATATATAAAGAATGGGAATAGAAGTATGACATATTATTTTAACGCATACGCTGATCTGAAATGTGGTGATATATATACAGTCAGCGGCTTTGCAGATGACAATCCGGATGCTGTTGAAACCGACACATATTATGATTTTATGAGTATAATGGAGAAATAAGCGCAATGGATTAAGAAAAAGTGACGAAAACACAAAGATTTCTGTATGCTACTCATGGTTGCCCGGTTGCAACTGATTGGGTCTTGATAAAAAAATGTGGCGATTTAATAATATGATCACTATGTTTTAGGAGGATACTATTTATGAGAAACAAGAAAATGATGCTTGCCGGATTTGTTACGTTGATGATGGGAGTTTCTTTGGCAGGATGCGGAAATGATGACAACACTGCGAAAAATTCGGTGACAACGGATCAGGTGACCGAAACAGAAACAGAGGCAGAAACTGAGGAGACGGAGAATGGCGCAGAAGACTACTCATATGAGGAAACTTCTGACTACGATGCTGCCAGTGAAGAAACCACAGAATTTACAATGCCTGTATATGAGGATTTCACATTGGAATCAGGACTCAGTGAGAATTATGCTGATCTTGACAACAGAGCGTTTGTATATAATGGAAAGAAATTTACGTTGGGAGAATCTACTTTGAAGGATCTTATAGATGGTGGAATACCATTTGAGCAGAATTCAGTTAATAACAGTGGCAACAATGTAAATAAAAATTACGAAACAGAAAGATATACAGCGAGAATCAATGACTATGTAACCATGCAGTTCATGTTCGGCAATTTCACTGACAGTGAGCAGAAGGCGGAGGATTGTGTTCTTTCATATGTCAGATATTCACACCTTTATGTGCCGCACCCTGATTATGAAGCGAGCATGAATGCAGAAATCAGTGAGATGATGCTTGATGGAGCGAAACAGGTGAATTTCTCATTTCCTACAACTATAACTAAAGATCAACTGCTTGAAAAATGTAGTGAGAATGCAGAGGAAGATGGCAAGGTGGTTAAATACAGTGTAGATTCGGAGGTCTATATGGGTAGCAGCGGATATACATTTGAGTTTGATGACACAACAGGACAGTTGAAGGAGGTTAGGATAAGCTGGCTTCCATAATCATGCATTGAAAGATATTATTTGACATAAACTGAGCATACGTGACACCCTGTCGCCAGAAGAGGTGGCAGGGGGCTTTTTGTATGGCAATCCTTAATCCCCCCTGCTATGCAGGGGGACAACAACCGCTTCAGCTTTTGATGCAACATTGCCGGGATATGTGTTGTTATGGGGAAAAACTAAAAAATATCGATATATAGTGAGAATGGAACAATTTATAGTTGCACTTAAAGAATTGCTGCCGACTGGTAGGGAAAGAACTTTACGAGCAATAGTATTTTAAGAAACGGAACGCACAAAAATAAGGTTGTATAATTAAAAATATTATGATATAAGGTATTGATAGGGACTACTATAAGAAATAGTGATAATAGTCCCTATTTTATTTTATCAAAGAAAAGAGATGTTTATGAAGTTGGAGAGCACAAATGAGTAAGAAAATTGATAATATAAAAAAGAAGGACAAGCTTGCAATAGAGAAGAGAATACTTCGTCTGTCTTTTATGGGAAGTGTCTTCTTCATACTTGCGGAGGGCGTGATGGCATGGTATACCCATTCACATTCACTTTGGACGGACTGCCTGTTCGACTCTGCAGATCTGGTCATGATAGGACCATTCATGGTGCTGGTTCCGCTTCTGTATAAACCGGTGACAGAGAAACATCCATATGGTTATGCCCAGGTGGAATCGCTTTTTCTACTTGTGAAGTACAGTGTATTACTTGCACTCACATGTAATCTCATGGTTGAGAATATAAAGCTGTTGTTTCATGGGGGACATGAGGTAGATGCGGGGAGTATAGCAGTATTTGAATTTCTTGTATGTGTATGTTGTGCGCTTATGTATGCGATACTTGGCCATTACAGTAAGAAATATGAGTCTACAACTATCAAAGCGGAGCTGTATATGTGGAAACTTGACGTAATAAGCAGTATGGGAGTTGCTATAGCATTTGCGGTACAGACTGCTCTTTTGCATACAAGCCTGCGTTTTATGACCCCTTATATTGATCCGGCAGTAGCGGTGGTTATGGCACTTCTTCTCATAAAAGAGCCGGTGTGCGAGATATTCCAGAGTATCAAGAATCTTATTCTTTTTGCTCCGGAGGAAGAGACGCTTAATCAGATACGAGGCATAGTGGATCAGCATATGAAGGATTACCCATATGAGGTCACTTTTCTGGATGTCATCCAGACCGGGCGGAAGCTTTGGGTTGAGGTATATATAGGAAATCAGACGGATGTGATACATATAAGTATCATTCATAAGGTGAGAGACGAGATAAAACAGGAGCTTAGGGATAAGTATGATCAGGTGTATATAGAGGTCATACCAGATTGATAGTAAAGCTGTAATACAAAATATAAATGATCAAGGGGATGCAGGGATATGTTACATTATGAAGTTTTTGAAAGCTCATGTGATACCGATAGATATATAGTTCTGCTTCATGGATTTGGAGGGAACAACAGGGTATGGAAGAATCAGATTCCCTTGCTTCAGAAGAAGTTTAATGTTCTGGCGATAACTCTGCCAAGTCATGGAGACAGTGAACTGAAATTGTCCAAGATGGGAAGTACGCTGGATGTTGTCGTGGGTGAGATAACGCAGGTGCTTGATGAGCGGGGGATACAGCGAGCTGCTTTTATGGGCGTATCACTTGGAACTATATTTGTCAAATATATGGAGATGAGATGCGGAAGTTACATAGATAAAGCAATACTTGTGGGTGCGCTTGGCACGGTTGGAAAACCACTCAGGCGTGCTGTCAATGTCTTTGCTAAGATAGGCGACAAGCTGCCATTTCCTGTCGTCTACAGAATAATGGCAAAGTTATTTATGCCATGGAAAGTCAGCAAGACAAGCAGGAAGGTGTTCTGCAAATGTGCCAAGGCATTAAACAGTCTGGAATTTAAGGCGTATATGAATATTTTTATTGAGCATTTTTCACTTTGTGACGAGTTCGTGAGCAGATTACACGAGGAGAATGTATATATTTCCGGTCGGGGTGATCTGTGCTTTATAAATGGAATCGTGGAGGAAGCTGATCTGACAGATGCGGAGCTGATAATAATAGAGCATTGCGGTCACGTGTGCAACATAGATCAGAGCAGACAATTCAATGATATTATTTCTGAATTGCTTGACATTGAATGAATTGAAAGTGGAATATGATACGACAAGGATATACTATCTTAAACTGCTGATAAATAAGGATAAGGAGACTGTGATATGGCAACGATGAACACGTATACGGGGAACAAAATAGATCCGATGAATATGACATCTTCAGACATATCAATACAGGATATTGCGCATGCGTTAAGCCTCATGTGCCGCGGCGGAGGGCATGTGTCATATTTCTTTTCTGTGGCACAGCACTCCATCAACTGTATGAATGAGGCGAAGTCAAGGGGATGGTCAGAGCGGCTACAGCTTGCCTGTCTGTTGCACGATGCCAGCGAGGCGTATATATCAGACATAATCAGACCGGTAAAAGCACATTTGTCCAATTATCTTGAGATTGAGAGTTCGATCATGAATGTTATATTTGAGCGATTTGGACTTGCTGATCTGAGCGAAGAAGAAAATGCTATGTGGAAACAGATAGATGATGAGATGATGAACTTTGAACTCAAGAGCTTCATGAAGGGGGAGGAGTACAGGACCGTCGATAATCTGGTTTCTGTCCCGGATAAAGCAGAGAGACCGTGGAGAGAGGTCGAAGCGGAATTTATAATATGCACAGAGAAATTGAGTATTACCTTAATCTAAGGAGAAAGTGGACAAATAAAAAGATATGATACCTTTAAAGTAGTCAGATAAATAATATGTCACTTTAGAGGTATCATATCAGTATGTACTAACCGATTTTCTCTTTAAAAATATGAAAATCAAAGGTATTGGATTATTTTATCAATACAAGACGCATAGTGTTCATCTGAAAGTCCAAAATCAAGCTGTTTCCAGAGAGAGATAAATCCGCTCCAAAGTTCATGGTTTTCGAACATTATATTGTCCTCAGGATTGTTGTCAAAAGACCCCCCTTTTGTTTTATGGAGATCCAATATGAGACTTAGACCATATTTTCTGCACCATGTGATACAATCATTTATATGAGCGTATCCGTTTTCTATTATGTTGCCGTCTTCATCTTCTAAAACATTGTAGTCGATAGGAAGACGCACATGGTCAAGGCCCCATTTTGATATGGTTTTGATGTCGTTTTCACTGATGAATGTATTGTAATGCTGTTCTGAGTATTCTGAGCACTGGGAGAGTCAGCCGCCAAGGTTGATTCCGTGCATATATCCTGTAAAAGTTTTCATATGACAATCCTCCTAATTTTTCTTAAATATAAGCATGTTCCATGAATGTGGAGACAGCGATATGTTCTCTGAAATTGCTTTTTCTACTGGAATGACATTATCAGGTGAGTCAGCGGTATTTACTGCTTTAAGGTCATCACCTTCCATGGCAATGTGCTGAGTGAGACTGTAGTCATCATATCCAAGTGTGGCTATGTTCAGGTCGCATGCTTCGTTAAGTGAACGGTTTACTGCAAATATAGTTATTTCGTTTCCATCATCTGAAATTACTGCTGCCGAGTCAACGTAAGGAACATTTTTGATCTTTTCTGTATCGTAACTGTCACAACTGCAGAAAGATCTTATTGTTGTACCCCTGCCATGCTGAGAAGTATACATGAAAGGATAGAATATGGTTTGTGCCCAGCATCTTCCGTTGTTCTCAGTCATAATTGGTGCGATTACATTTACAAGCTGTGCGAGGCATGCAATCTTGACTCTGTCGCAATTGTTAAGTAGAGTTATGAGTAAGCTTCCAACAACTACCGCATCTTCAAGATTGTATATGTCCTCAAGAAGTGGGGGAGCGACCTGCCACTTTGGTATTTCTTTGTCCTGTTCACTGCTGTGGAACCATATGTTCCACTCATCAAATGACAGATTTACGGTTTTGTCAGATTTCTTTTCAAACTTTACCTCATCGCAGATTGCTGCAACCTGCTTTATAAATTTGTCCATTTCCACGGATGATGCAAGATAGGCAGCTGTATCATTGGCAGGATTTCCATAATAGTTATGGAGAGATATATAATCTATATGTTCATAGCATTCACGCAGGACTGTGCGTTCCCATTCCATAAATGTTGGCATGTTTATGTGTGCACTGCCGCATGCCACCAGCTCAATAGAAGGATCTGTCCATTTCATAAGCTTTGCTGTTTCGCATGCAATGCGGCCGTATTCGTATGGAGTTTTGCTGCATATCTGCCATGGACCGTCCATCTCATTTCCGAGACACCACAGTTTGATTCCAAATGGTTTATCAAATCCATTGGCCTTTCTCATCTGTGCATAGTAGGTGTCTGTGTCACTGTTGCAGTATTCAACGAGGTTGCGGGCATCATTGGCACCCCGTGTACCGAGGTTGACGGCCATCATGACTTCACTTCCTGCACGTTTGGCCCATTCCTGAAATTCGTCAATGCCGACTTCGTTTGTCTCTATTGACTGCCAGGCAAGTTCCATCTTTCTTGGACGCTTTGCCTTATCTCCAGTTCCGTCCTCCCAGTTATAGCCCGATACAAAATTTCCGCCAGGATAGCGGATCACAGGTACATTTAATTCTTTGATCATGCCCATGACATCCTGCCGGAATCCCATGTCATCCGATGTGGCGTGATCCGGTTCATATATCCCTCCATAAACTGCACGTCCAAGATGCTCGATAAATGAACCAAAAATTCTCTTATCAATCTTACCTATACTGTTATTTGCGGAAATCGTGATAGTTGCTTTCAATGTTTGTTCCTCCTTATGTTTTTTCGTTAATTGTTATTGATAGTATGGTTTATTTGGGATAAAATTTCAATGACATATCATGTAACAATACTGATGTATTCTGCTTTTTTAACTTTAGATGTATGTTGGTATTATTGAGAAATGTTTTATTTAAAGGAGAGATCATAAATGCAGATAAATAATATTGGACATAATCACATTCATGATGCAGATTTTATAATTAAACGTCCTTCTGGATCGGGAGATTACCTGCTCGTACTTTTAAAGTCCCCTGCAGTTTTTACTTTGAACGGTGAGGATACAATTACAGAAAGTAACTCATTTATATTATACAGAAAGGGTACTCCCCAGTTTTACCGTGCATATGGTTCCAGCTTTTCTAACGACTGGTTTCATTTCGAAATGTCAGATGACGACCTGAAATTTATCGAATCCCTGAGTATCCCGTTTGATGAGGTGAAAATATTGGGGGATATCAATGATCTGTCACTTATCATAAAAAATATGTGTTATGAACGTTATTCTTCAAATAAATATAAGGATGATTCTGTTAGATTATATATGAAATTATTTTTTTTAAAGCTTGCTGAAAAGATGTCGTCAGTGAGTAAAGATACACATGGTTCCTATTATGAAAAAATGTCTATAATCAGAACAAATATTTATAATAAGCCGTATGATAACTGGACAATACAGGGAATGTCACATCAGCTTACAATGAGCGAATCATACTTTCAGCATTTGTATAAGAAAATATTTGGAACAGGGGTTATGAATGATGTGATACAGAGCCGCATTGAACACGCAAAGTATCTTCTATCAACGACAGATATTTCAATTGAACATATATCGCAGATGTGCGGATATAACAGCTCTTCTCATTTTATGCGTCAGTTTAAAAAAGAAGCAGGAATGACACCATCTGAATATCGCAAAACAATAATAATTATTGACAAACGATAATTCTATGGTACTATACAAGTAAGATAATTATCGTGAAACAATAATTTTTACATTGGATTGGAGGCTGCTATGGTTAATGGTATTTTAAATATATTTGCGTATATTGCGGTGTGGCTAAGGAATATGTCACTTGCAGGAGGAGGCCAGAACGCATTTGCAATATTTATGTTCTGCCTGATAGGATGTATGCCGCTTGCCGGATTCATCGTGCTCTGTATAAGAAATAGAAAAATTGATGCTGACTACCTGTTGCTGGGACTTTCAGCAGTGCTTTTCATAGGAATATATTTGATGATAAATCCCGGGTATGTCATAGATGGAAATGCTCTGGTAACTTCAGATATGCTGAATCTTGCAATAAGCTCAGTGATATGGTCGGTGCTGGCATGTTATGCTGTGCTCAGGATCGTGGAGAGTATAGACAAGGCGGATAGCACTCAGATAGTAGAAATCATCAAGAAGATAATATGTGTGATAGTGGTATTTACAGCTTTTGTGATTGTCTGTGTGTCACTGCCGGAGCTTGTCAGAACAAATCGGACAAATGCCGGTGCTATGCCTGGTGATGTCGGATGGGCAGTGATCCTGTTTATTTTCCAGCTTGTAAATGCTGCTCTTGTCATATGGGTTCTGATCAGGGGATACAGGCTTTGCAACAGCATAATAGAAAATGAGTATTCGGATGAAACAATCCATATGGCAGAGAGACTTTCAAAGACGAGCAAGAATGCAATATCAGTCATGGTGATTCTTGAACTCTCGAAGAATGTGCTTCAGCTTTTTATCATGACGACTCTTTCAAATGCAGATTTCAAGATATCACTTCCATTATATGAGCTGATAATACTCGTCGTTGCGTATATGGGTGTCAGAAACCTTGCTAAGACAAAAGCGATAAAAGAAGAAAATGATTCATATATATAGAATTTGAGGTGACGTGTAGGGATGGCGATCAAAGTAACTCTGGACAGGGTTTTAAAAGAGAATAATATGACATCGAAGGAACTTTGCAAACTAGTGGGGATAACAGAGGCAAATCTGTCGGTTCTCAGAAGCGGGAAAGCAAAGGGTGTGCGGTTTACCACGATCAACAAGATATGCTATTACCTGCACTGCGATGTTGGAGACATATTGACATTTGATGGTGAACTTATAGAAGAAGACTAAGGAGGCGGGAGCTGTGATGAAAGTTATCAGGGGTAAGAAAACAGACAGGAAATCAGGTGAGACACATAGAGTGATACGAAAGAGCAATCTGGCTGCTGTGGGTATTATTGGAATGCTTGGAATATGTATGCTCTCAGGCTGCTCGCTTGCGGATAAAACAAAAGTTGAACCTGCTGAAAATGATTCTCTGGTTGGAGTGTTTGTAACAACAGAAAGGCTTGGGACAGTTACCGATGTTCCGTGCGAAATCGATATTGATGCAGGTATACTTAAGATAACAGATGAAGACATTGATGTTGACGGATGTTATATGATCTATGCCAGATCAGGCGAGGGGGAAGATATGTACGAGACTCTGGTATCTGATGGTATAAGTGTTGGAACAAACAATGTTGGGTATAATGAGAATGCAGATGGAAGTGTCACCAGAAGCCGGACAGTGAACGGATGTGTGTACTATGATCTGGACAATAAGGATAGCTATGCAGACTCAGATGGTGATGTGGGAATAATCCTCAATAATGTATATGAGAAAACAGATGGAACATATTATATAACGAGTGGCAGCTCAATGGGGTGTGCGGCCACGGATCAGACTGCAGAGAACGGATCAGGTGCAATGGATGTAAAAGAGTCGTATAAGACGACTTCGTTATCGGGTAGTGAAAGTTCGTCAAGTGATGAAAACGAAATGGTCATACATGTGGAATGGAAGTTTGAACGAGCAGGAGAAAAGTATACATTTACAGCTATGTCTGAGGATAACAAAGAGCTGGACGCCCAAACCTATGATGTTGGGGATATACCAGATACAATAAAGTTTGACTGTGACTGGCAGTATGTGATCGTGTCCTATGCGGATGTGACTGGTAAGATGCATAGTTCATTCGTGGATAAAGAAGATTCAGTGTATGAATATAGTGTGAGCACTGGCAAATTCTTCCTGGATACAGGCGTAGTTGAGATAGAATAACAGGTGAATATTAATTTAAGATTAAACCACAGGGATATGGTAAATTGGTTCCCTGTGGTTTAAAATTATGACTAGAGAAAATGAATGAAATTGAAAAACGAGAACATTTAGCGTGGGCATATTATCATAATTTCATGTATGACAGTGAGAATTAAGGAGGATTACAGATGGATCGCAAAGAGATGAACAAAATTATATTTCAGAATACAGAGTATATGTGCAAGACGGATGCTGCATTGTCAGATGCTACAAAGAAATCGGTGTCAGGGCAGCGATTTATTGCAGAAAGTGAGAAGATTCCGGGACTTAATCTTAATATTTATAAGAAACAGACCAGGATTGTGGTATCCAGAAAGAGAACATATGAGGCAGCAGCATATTATAAGGGACAGCATGTTGCTGTGCATAACTTTGCATCGGCGGTAAATCCGGGTGGCGGAGTTGTATATGGAGCGAGTGCACAGGAGGAATGTCTCTGCAGATGTTCTAATCTGTATTTCTGTTTGAACACTCCTGATATGTGGGGAATGTTCTATACTCCTCACAGAGCGGCAAAAGATCCTATACACAATGATGATATTATATACACACCTGGTATAGTGGTGTTTAAGACGGATACAGATCTGCCGGAACTCATGGAGCAAAAGAACTGGTATAAAGCGGATGTGATCACATGTGCTGCGCCGAATCTACGGGAAATTCCAGGAAATATATATAACTGTGAGAATGGTGCAAGCGCAGCGGGAGTAAGCAATTATGACCTTCAGATTATTCATGAGAAAAGACTCAGAAGGATACTTGACAGCGCAGTTATGAACCATGCGGACACAGTGATACTCGGTGCATTTGGCTGTGGTGCATTCCGCAACGATCCTCATGCGGTGGCATCAGCTGCTGCAAATGTTCTAAGTGATTATATATACGCATTTGAGAATATCGAGTTTGCTGTATACTGCAGACCAAATGATGATTTCAATTACAGGGTGTTTAACAGCGTATTAAGTTCATTGTAAAGGAAATTTGTGCCTATGGTGCATACCATCATGCCATGAGGGCGGCGATGTAGATATAAGAGGATGAGCAGGAAATGACAAGAGTCTTGATTACAGGATTAGTGTCAATGAGAAAATAGTGAAAGATTATTAAAAGAATTATACAAATTTTAGAAATAATTAATTGAATAAATCCTCCTTGTGATATAAGGTTAGAATAATATATAGGATAATGGCGTTTGTGTATTGTGTCAGACATATATATCCTAAAAAATATTACAAGGAGGATTTTTATATGAAGGAAGTAAAACAGCCAAAAAAGCCGCTGATATTTTATTATCTGATCGTGCTCGCAGTAATCATGCTTCTTAATATTATAGTTGTTCCCTGGTTTACTGAGAGAAGTATAGAGGATGTGGATTACGGTACATTCATATCCATGACAGAGGACAAGAAGATCGACGAGGTAGATATTGAGACCCAGTCAAATGTCATCTATTTCACAGGCAAGGATGACAAGAAGGTGTACAAGACAGCTATGGTGAGTGATGAGAACTTAACCGAGAGACTTTACAAGTCGGGTGCCAAGTTCTCAGGTCAGGAGATCAAGCAGACATCGCCGATACTCAGCTTTATACTCAGTTGGATCGTGCCTATACTTATATTCACATTACTTGGAAGAATGCTTGCCAATCAGATGATGAAGCACGCCGGAGGCGGCAAGAATTCCATGATGTTTGGAATGGGCAAGAGTAATGCGAAGATATATGTTAATTCCACAGAGGGAATAAAGTTTACAGATGTCGCCGGAGAGGATGAGGCAAAGGAGAATTTGACTGAGATAGTTGAGTATCTTCACAATCCTGGAAAGTACAAGGAGATCGGCGCTTCCATGCCAAAGGGTATTCTTCTTGTGGGTCCTCCGGGAACAGGTAAGACCATGCTTGCCAAGGCTGTAGCCGGAGAGGCAAATGTACCTTTCTTCTCAATGTCCGGTTCAGAGTTCGTTGAGATGTTCGTAGGTATGGGTGCTTCAAAGGTAAGGGATTTGTTCCAGCAGGCAAAGGAAAAGGCTCCATGTATAGTGTTCATCGATGAGATAGATGCCATAGGTAAGAAGAGAGATGGACAGATAGGTGGCAATGATGAGCGAGAGCAGACACTTAACCAGCTCCTCACCGAGATGGATGGATTCGAAGGCAACAATGGTGTCATCATCCTTGCAGCAACCAACAGACCGGATTCACTTGATCCTGCACTGCTCAGACCGGGAAGATTTGACAGACGAGTACCTGTAGAACTTCCTGATCTCAAGGGACGTGAGGATATACTTAAGGTTCACGCCAAGAAGGTCAAGATAGGAGACAATGTAGACTTCAATAAGATAGCCAGAATGGCATCAGGTGCATCAGGTGCCGAGCTCGCAAATATTGTAAATGAGGCGGCGCTCAGGGCTGTCAGAGCAGGCAGAGGCTTCGTGACACAGGCCGATATGGAAGAGAGCATAGAAGTCGTAATAGCAGGTTATCAGAGAAAAAATGCGATACTTACAGACAAGGAGAAGCTTGTCGTGTCATATCATGAGATCGGACATGCGCTTGTAGCTGCCAAACAGACTGATTCAGCGCCTGTCCAGAAGATAACCATAGTTCCGAGAACATCAGGAGCCCTTGGTTACACCATGCAGGTGGATGAGGGTAATCACTATCTTATGACCAAGGAAGAGATTGAGAATAAGATCGCCACACTCACAGGCGGAAGAGCTGCGGAGGAGATAGTATTTGGATCTGTCACAACCGGAGCATCCAATGATATAGAACAGGCAACAAAGCTTGCAAGAGCTATGATAACCAAATACGGAATGAGCAAAGAGTTTGATATGGTGGCCATGGAGGTAGAGACCAACAAATACCTTGGCGGTGATTCATCACTTTCGTGCTCGGCAGAGACGCAGACACTCATAGACAAGAAGGTTGTGGAGCTTATAAGAAAGCAGCATGAGAAGGCGGCAACCATTATCCTCGAGAACAGAGCGAAGCTTGATGAGCTTTCCAATTATCTGTATCAGAAGGAGACGATCACAGGCGAGGAGTTTATGAAGATATTGAATTCATGATTCTCTTAGATATAATTTCAGTTACCGGGTGCTGGCATTTTACAATTCCGCACCCGGTAACCATAAGATAGACTTGTACTGAATAGTAGTATTACGTCAATTCCTCGTGGTCAAGCTCCAACAGCTTGAAATGATTCTTTTTGAACTCTATAAGTCCCTCACTCTGCATGTTGGACAGCTCCTTTGACAGTGCGGTTCTGTCGACATTCAGGTAGTCGGCAAACTGTTCCCTGTTAAATGGGATATCGAACTCAGTTGTTCCAAGAGAGCTGGCAAGTCCTGAGAGATAATAGCTGACACGCTCACGTATCTTCTTTGGCTTTATATAGAAGATGTGAAGTGAGAGTGTGAGACTCCTTCTTGATGACAGCAGGAGAAGGTTCTTGAGCATTTGCAGATGCCACGGATAACTGTTGTATTTGCCGGACATGATATCCTGTGCGTTGAGCAGGAATACTATGGTAGGCTCTGTTGCTCTTGCGTCGATCATGAGTTTGTGTCCAGACAGGGCGTATGTTTCACCGAACACCTTTCCCGGAAGAGCGGAACTCAGGATACTTTTGGATCCCCAGTAATCTACATTCTCAACTATTACCCGGCCTTTGATTACTATTCCAAGCTCCTCGGTTATTTCGCCGGCTTTGAATATCGTGGAGTTGTATCTGTAATAGTGTTCGCGCAGGATCCTGAGATCCATCATGGTTTTGATATCGGCTTCCGAGATTCCTTTAAATGCCATCATGTTGAGTACTTCAGACAATTGATATTGAGGAATTTTAAGTTTCATACATAACCTCCATCTTATTATTTATTTCTATGCAGAGAAGCAGTCTGCAGCGTAGTATATTATAGTGACAAGGTGTCATGATGCAGGGGTGCGATCAGGCTTTCAGCTATAGGATTTATATTTTTTCAAAACACAGTATATTGTATATGTGTAATAAATTATCCCTTGTCCATACACAATATATATTATTCATATATTTTCTCAAATTTTTTCAAAAAAAGTTGTTTAAATCTTTATTACGTGGTTATAACAACCGAATTTATGAGTAAAGTATAATATACTTACAAATGAAAAGCAAGGAATGTGATAAGCATTATTGAATTATAGAAGATTATTCTGTATAATAAGTAAATAGTGTGTCACATTTTCACATATTAAAACACTGAAAGGAGAAATTTTATCATGTTACAGAACCAGGAATGGGAATCATTCACAGGTAGACTCTGGAAGGAAGAGTGTAATGTAAGAGACTTCATCCAGAACAACTACACACAGTACGATGGAGACGAGAGTTTCCTTGCAGGCCCAACAGATGCTACTAACAAGCTTTGGGATAAGCTTCAGGCACTTCAGAAGGCTGAGAGAGATAACGGTGGAGTTTTAAAGGAGGATGCTGATGTTGTATCAAGCATCACATCTTATGGCCCAGGCTACATTGATCCAGAGACAAAGGATCTTGAGCAGGTTGTAGGTCTTCAGACAGATGAGCCACTTAAGAGAGCATTTATGCCTTATGGTGGTATCAAGATGGCTGAGGAGGCTCTTCAGATGTATGGATATACTCCAAACGAGAACTTCCACAAGATCTTCACTGAGTATCACAAGACACACAACCAGGCAGTATTTGATGCTTACACACCAGAGATGATGGCAGCTCGTCATACACATATCGTAACAGGACTTCCTGACACATATGGTCGTGGACGTATCGTAGGTGACTACAGAAGAGTTGCTCTTTACGGTATTGATCAGCTTATCGCTTGGAAGGAAGAGGATAAGGCTAACTGTGGCGATGGCAACATGTTTGATGATGTCATCCGTCAGAGAGAAGAGCTTGCAGAGCAGATCAAGCGTCTCAAAGAGATGAAGGTTATGGCTCAGTCATACGGATATGACATTTCAAAGCCAGCTTCAAACGCTAAAGAGGCTGTTCAGTGGTTATACTTCGGATACCTTGCAGCTATCAAGACTCAGAACGGTGCAGCTATGTCAGTTGGACGTGTATCTACATTCCTTGATATCTATATTGAGAGAGATATGAAGGCTGGTAAGCTTACAGAGGCTGAGGCTCAGGAGCTTATCGATCATTTCACAATGAAGCTTCGTATGGTTAAGTTCGCAAGAATTAAGTCATACAACGAGCTGTTCTCAGGAGATCCTGTATGGGCTACTCTTGAGGTTGGTGGTATCGGTGTTGATGGACGTTCAATGGTTACAAAGAACGATTACAGATTCCTTCATACACTTGAGAACATGGGACCAGCTCCAGAGCCAAACCTTACAGTTCTTTACTCATCAGCTCTTCAGGATACATTCAAGAAGTATGCTGCTAAGATCTCTGTAAGAACAAGCTCAATCCAGTATGAGAACGATGATGTAATGAAGCCAATCTGGGGCGATGATTACTCAATCTGCTGCTGTGTATCAGCTACACAGACTGGTAAGGAGATGCAGTTCTTCGGAGCTCGTGCAAACCTTGCTAAGTGTCTTCTTTACGCTATCAATGGTGGTAAGGATGAGAAGTTCCTTGACAAGAAGACTGGTAAGCCAATGCAGGTAGGTCCAGAGTACTCACCTATCACATCAGAGTACCTTGACTATGATGAAGTACTTGCTAAGTACAAGAAGATGCTTGACTGGTTAGCAGGACTTTATGTAAATATTCTTAACCTCATCCAGTACATGCATGACAAGTACTACTATGAGTCAGCTGAGATGGCACTTATCGATACAGATGTACGTCGTACATTTGCAACAGGTATCGCTGGATTCTCACACGTAATCGACTCACTGTCAGCAATCAAGTACGCTAAGGTTAAGGTTATCCGTAACGCAGAGACAGGACTTGCTGAGGACTTCGAGATCGAAGGCGAGTTCCCTAAGTATGGTAACGATGACGACAGAGCTGATAACATCGGTGTATGGCTTCTTCATGAGTTCCTTACAGACATCAAGAAGAGACACACATATCGTAATTCAGAGCCTACAACATCTATCCTTACAATCACATCTAACGTAGTTTATGGTAAGTACACAGGTAACCTTCCAGATGGAAGACGTGCTTGGACACCATTTGCACCAGGTGCTAACCCAAGCTACGGCGCTGAGACATCAGGACTTCTTGCATCACTTAACTCTGTTGCAAAGATTCCTTATGAGTGGTCACTGGATGGTATCTCAAATACACAGACAATGAACCCATCAGCACTTGGACATGATGAGGAAGAGAGAGCTACAAAGCTTGTAAGCGCAATGGATGGATACTTCGATCAGGGCGCTCATCATCTGAACGTAAACGTATTTGGTAAGGATAAGCTCCTTGATGCTATGGAGAATCCAGATAAGCCAGAGTACGCTAACTTCACAATCCGTGTATCAGGATATGCTGTTAAGTTCATATCACTTACACGTGAGCAGCAGCTCGATGTTATCAACAGAACATTCCATGACTCACTTTAATTCTTAGCTGACGCTGGATTTTCAGTGAAGTTATAGATGCTTTGTCAGATATAACAAGAACCATGGTCCCGGGGATAACCTCTCCGGGACTTTTTTTAAGAATATGTATTTATATCATTTTTATAAGAGATAATAGACATGTAGTTTTGTTTGTAATTACTTTCATTAATTGAGAGTTGTATTTGAATAGGAAGAACTTAGAGGTGAAATATGTCTGAAAAGAAACAGGTTTTAGGATATGTCCATTCGACAGAGAGCTTTGGAGCAGTAGATGGTCCAGGCATAAGATTTGTAGTTTTTTTACAGGGCTGCAAGATGAGATGTAAATATTGTCACAACCCAGAGACATGGAATCTTGTGACAGACTATAGTAAGCTTTACTCAGATGAAACAAGCGATGCTGAGAGAGAAGAACTTGAGAAGAAGATAGAAGAGAATACAAAGCTGCTGAAGGATAAGGGCGTCAAGATTGAGGCGAGGACCCCTGAGGATCTGTTAAAGCAGGCACTCCGCTATAAGCCATATTGGAAAAACGGCGGTGGTATAACAGTGAGCGGTGGTGAGGCGCTGCTTCAGATGGATTTCCTCATCGAGTTTTTCAAGCTTGCAAAGGCTGAAGGTATTCATACAACAATAGATACAGCCGGCAATCCATTTACAAGGGAGGAGCCATTCTTCTCCAAGTTCAATGAGCTGATGAATCTCACAGATTTGTTCCTGCTCGATATCAAGCAGATCAATGATGACAAGCATAGAGATCTCACAGGATTCTCCAACAGCAATATACTTGATCTTGCACAGTATCTGTCAGATCAGGGTAAGCATATGTGGATCAGACACGTACTGGTACCAACCATCACAACTGATGAGGATGATCTGAGAAAGACTAAGGAGTTCATAGACACTCTTAAGACTGTCGATAAAGTTGAGGTACTTCCATATCACAAGCTCGGAATCACTGAGTGGGAGAGACTTGGAATACCATATAAGCTTGAGGGAATCGACCCGCCTACTGATGAGGAGCAGAAGCTTGCAAAGAGTATTCTGGAATAAATTTAAGAACAAGAACCGGGAAAATCATCGATAGTTCAATTCCCAGTCGATGCTGTAGCAGTCTATAAAAATATTTGTGTTAAGACACAGGTGCTATATAAGATGTTAAGCCGTTGTAACGGTTGGTGACATTTTATATAGTACCTGTGTCTTTTTTCATTTTCATAGGTAAGCGGTGATATATCAACAAACATACAGGGTACGGGTACGATTACAAGCCTGTTTTAGAAGTGGAATAAAATAATGAAAATGGAATAGAATTTTTAATTGCGGCATGTTATAACAGGGTTAGTTACAACAAACATAAGTTAGAAATGGAGGATATATGGACGAGAAAATACAGAAAATCATGGCTAAAAGCACGTATTTAAGCAATCTTATATCGCGTATTCCACCGGAGATGCTGTCCTTTTTCTTTGAGATGATCCAGCTTGACATATCGGATAAATATGGTGAAGTGATCCGTTTAAAAATGAGACAAAATGGACAGTATATGAATTTTGTTTCGCCTATGACGGGAATCGATATACAGGAATATTATATGGGAGGCCTGGATGCACTTCCGGGACATTCCAAGGTGAGAGCGCTCGAAAATACAATGGTTATCCACTACTGCAACAGGGGAAGGGCGGAGATCAGAGTAAATGATGGCAAATATGCATATATGAAGCCAGGAACACTCTGTATAGAGTGGCATCAGGAGGCGGGCAAGAGCTTCAATTTCTATGATGACATATATGGTGGTCTGGAGATAGTGATATGTGTCGACAATATTAGCAGTGAGGATGAGGCATTTCTGGGAAGAGTAGGGATCGATGCGGAAAGTATCAGAAAAGCCTGTGAGCAGAACGGTCAATACTATATCGGCGAGTGCCAGGACCGGCTACGGCATGCATTTGATGATTTGAGAGATATCATAGAAAATGGTGATAAGGACAAAAATTCATATCTTATAAATATGCTGTATGTACTCGATCTTATAAGAACTGATGATATAGCGGTGCGTGATACTCAGTTTTATCTGACAAAGGGACAGAGACGTATCGTGCAGGAGATATACGACACGATCAGACAGGATCTCAGCAGGGATGTGTCCATGGCAGAACTGGAGAGCCTGTATGGTATGAGTTCAGTATCTATCAACAAGTATTTTGAGATCGTGTATGGGGATACTGTGAAGAGGTATATGCAAAGCAAGAGAATGGCATATGCTGCAAAGCAGCTTACAGGCAGCAATATATCTGTTGCGGATATAGCTCTTTCTGTTGGATATGAGAGTCAGAGTAAGTTTGGCACGGTGTTCAAGCGCAAATATGGCTGCACACCTCTCGAGTACAGGAGACTGGGCGGAGAGACAACTTAATGTATATGAAATAGTTAGAAACAAAAATTTTACTTGGAGGTAAGCAGAATGTTTATTCAGATGAATAATGCAAGAAAAAGTTATGGAAAAGGGGAGAATACTGTTCATGCTTTAGATGGAATAGAGCTGGCACTGGAGCAGGGGAAAATATATGTGATACTTGGACCATCGGGTTCAGGCAAGAGTACACTCCTCAATATGATGGGAGGCCTCGACAGCCTAGATAAGGGAAGTATCACGGTGGATGGAAAGGAAATATCCAGACTGAAGTCGGGTGAACTGACAAAATACAGAAAGACTGATGTTGGCTTTGTGTTCCAGTTCTACAATCTGCTGCCGGATCTCACAGTTAAGGAGAATATACAGGTCGTAGAAGATATTGCGAAGGATGTACTTCCTATAGATGAGGTCATGAAGGCTGTGGACATAGAGAAGTACAAGGACAGATTCCCAAATGAACTGTCAGGCGGTCAGCAGCAGCGAGTTGCCATCGCCAGAGCCATCATCAAGAATCCGAAACTTTTGCTATGTGATGAGCTTACAGGTGCCCTCGATTCAAAGACATCGAGAAGTGTTCTTGAATTTGTGGAGAAGGTCAACAGACAGTTTGGAACAACTGTTGCAATCATCACCCACAATGAGGCTATAGCGGGGATGGCCGATGGGATAATCCGAATAAAAGATGGCAAGGTATCACTCAGCAAGGCAAATGAAAACAAAATACCGGCAAAACAGCTTGAATTATAAGAGGTGGGGACATGACATTAAATAGAAGATATATAAGGAATATAAAGCACAATCTTTCTTTCTACATATGTGTCACTATCCTCACCGCGCTGGTGATAGTCATGTATATCGGCGTTACAGGTGCTTATGATGGAGAGGGCAGATATCTTGATTCGTTCTATGAAGATACAAATGTTGAGGAGGCTCAGTTTGTCACAGCAAATCCTATATATGATAAATCTATCAATAATCTTGAAGAGAAGTACAATGTACAGCTTGAAAAGCAGACATATGCTGATATTGATCTGACTGAGGAGAACTGCGATGACAGGACAGGTAAGGATATAGCGGAGGATTACACATTAAGGATATTCACGCCGTCAAAGAAGATCGATACATATAAGCTGCTGGATGGTGAGGATGTGACTTCTGATGACGAGATACTCTTGAATCCTCATCTGATGGATGCTAGGGGACTGCAGATAGGGGACTTTCTTGATATCGATGGAAGAAACTACAAAATAGTAGGAACGATGGCGAGACCTGATTATCTGGCGGTATACAAGAATTTGGCTGACAACATGTTCCTGTTTGATACATTTGGATATGCAGTAGTGAGTGAGTCTGCATTTGCGCAGATAAATGATGACACAAAGACATCATACTATACGGTCATATACGATGATAAGGATCAGGAGAAGGCATTCAGGAAGGAGATACACAGCGAGTATTACACTTTGTCATACATTCCGGCATCCACGAATGTAAGAATAAAGGTTCCGCAAAATGAGAGGGAACAGTTAAAGCTTTATATGAATATGATCATACCTATGCTGGTCGTATTTGTGATGATAATAATAGCGATAGTTCTCGGAAGAAAGATCAAGTCCGAGGCGAGACAGATAGGAGTTCTGTCAGCTCTTGGATATGGCAGGACAAGGCTCTCGCTGCACTACGGATTGTTTGGTGTTATTCCGGGAGTGATAGGCGCAGTGATAGGTGCCATTGCGGCTGCCCCGTGCAGGGATGCACTTGCTACGGCGATATTTGAGATGAAGACAGAAATACTTCCGGTGGATTACAGTTCGGAAACAGTGCAGTTTGTGATCATCTGTATTGTACCGATTGTGGCATATGGTATTGTGGGATTGCTTACGGCACTGAGAGTTCTCAGATTCAAGACAATCGATCTTCTTCAAGGAAATGGAGGAACAAGAAAACGTAGGAGACTTCGCATGGCAAAGTCAAATATGAAGTTCACGACAAAGTTCAAGATCCGGTCTATTCTTGGCAACTGGAGCAGAAGTCTTGTAGTTATATTTGGAATCGCTGTCGGTGGAATATTGATGGTGTTCTGCTACGTCTGTATAGATTCGCTTGAGAACTATTGTGATGTGTCTGTAAATGAAGTCGGGGACTATGAGTATGAGTATTTTTTAAGCAGTATCCAGACAGAAAAAGTGGATGGCGCAGCGGAGATCATGACAGGCACATTCAGTGTGGATGGATACACGACCAATCTGACATACATGGGTATGGATAATAATGAGTTCATGGATTTAAAGAGTACGTCGGGAGATAAGCTGGAGCTTACATCAGGCAAAACGTATATATCTGCAATGGGAGCCATGATATATGGCGTAGGCAAGGGTGATGAGCTCACTTTCTACGATCAGGCATCACTCAGTGAATACACGGTCACGATAGATGACGTTGTGCAGAACGATTCCCAGAGTATACTCTACAGCAGCTGGAATGATGCATGCGATCTGCTTGATGTGCCTGAGGGCAGTTACAATGCTGTTATGTCTGACAAAGAACTTGACTATAAGGAGTCTGATTATCTGTATAGGATAACCAAGTCAGATCTTTCAGATCAGATAGGTCAGATCACAGTACAGATGAAATCGATGCTCTCGGTTTGCATCGGATTTGCCGTGCTCATTATAGTTATATGTGTATATCTCATGGTAAATATGCTAATAAGCGAAAATGCATCATCGATATCAATGTTAAAGGTGCTTGGATACGATGACAGACAGATAAGCCGCATGATGATAAGCATCTACCACATCCTTGTTCCGATAGGAATCGTGATAGGTTCAGTGTTTGGAGTGGTGCTGTGCAGAGTGAACTTTGAGGCGAGTGTATCAGCATACAACACCTATATAGAGACAGTATACACACCGCTGTGTTTTGTAAAGTATTCCGTGTGTGTTCTTATAAGCTACGTGATATCTCTGTGTCTGTTAAGCCGAAAGGTGAAGAAAGCGGATATGGTTGAAAGCCTGAAGGACAACAGGGAGTAATTAATAGGAGGATAAAGAGATGAATAGTTATGTAGCGTGGGGAATATTTGGAATAATAAGTGGCCTTATTGCATCATTTGCGGATGTGCCTCTTGTCATGCCGAATCAAAGTGAAAATCTGAAATTAGGTGGAGTTTGTCCGTGGTGGGGAGATGTGACCTCAAAGAGATTCAGGGTTTCGTTCTGGCTTTCATTTCTCGGGCAGCCGGGAGGATATATTGTAATGTGGCTCCTTGCCGATATGATCTCAAATGGGAATGTGGCGCTTGCAGGCATCCTCAAGGTCATGACATTACTTGGATGCTATACCGGTCTTATGAGCCATGTTGTGTTCTGTCTGAAACCGCTCCTTTACCAGAGACTCTGCAAGAAAATGTCTGACGATGAAAGCAATGAAGTTATCAAAGCCATCGATCTGGTTTTCAATCCACCAATGTATCTGGCAGGCGTGGTACTCTGGCTTGGTCTTGCGGTCACTGTGATAGTAGCGATACTTACCGGGGCGCTTCCTGTTCCAAAGTGGTGCGTTGTCTTAAACCCTATCGGTTCACTGATAGTCCTCATGCCGCTCAAGAAGTGCGGTGTCAGGATCATCGGAGCTCTCGGATTTGGATTTGTGCTGCTTTCAGTGCTGCTCATTATTGCAGGGGTATAAAGAATTAAGTAAGAATAATTATAGAGACAGAATTGTGTTTGCAGAAAATATTATACGAAAAAATAAAAATATGACATTTAGTCGATTACACTTAAGGATTTTAATCTACAAAAATAACGGTATATTTTACAACAATGTAGGGTATACCGTTTTTTAGTATTGGAATATAAAATACGTCGATAATGGTTTTGTATGGAGAAGATGGTTTACTTTTGTATTTGTGATCATAATGCCTAAAGATGGGGGAATCTTTACATATTTTACATTGAGAGTAAGTTAGAAGTATGAGCAGATAAATTTTGTGATACCAATTGTTCTTTGGAAGCAGTAAAAATATGTTTTGGAATTGAAAAAAATTCATCTATAATAAGTTGAGTTGCAGATAAACTGAGAGAGTAGAAAAAATCAAATTTATACGGTATAATAGCTCCATATAATGAGATGATTTTGGAAAAGATATACAATGTGGAGTTTCTAAGAGAGATTTAGAGAATTTGACAGGGGGATGTTACAACACAGACTGATTTTGATATTGAAATACAATAGTATTTTTTATTGTTAAAAGATGAAAAGTAGATAGAGAAAAAAATAATCCTAATACAATTAATAATATAAATGAATTCGGCCATTAGAATGGTATATAACACTCTGATATATTGAAGAGATATGTCAAGAATATATTATGGGGGTAAAATAAAATGATTAAAGATATTATAAATGCTAATGAATTCATACTTCCAAGCACAAATCATATTGAAGTGCTAAAAGAAAACTTTCCTGCTTGCTTCAAACAAGATGGTAGCTTCGACGTAGAAAGATTAAAGGAATACCTTAATGATGAAATATCAGTGAACAATGAAGGATATGAATTAAAATTTCTTGGGAAAAATTATGCTCGTTTGTTGGCATCTGTGGATACCACTACGGTAATCATTCCGGATGAGGAACACAATAACATGCCAGAAAATAAAGATAGCCAGAATATTTATATTTCTGGAGATAATCTAGATGGGTTAAAACAGTTACTGAAAAGCTATCAGGGAGCAATTAAATGTATTTATATTGATCCTCCATATAATACTGGCACTGATGGATTTATATATAAAGATAATTTCAACTTTACATCAGAAGAATTAGCTACAAAGTTAAGTATTGAAGAGGAACAGGCAAATAGAATCCTTGATTTGACGAAAAGAGGTTCTGCATCACATTCAGCGTGGCTTATGTTTATGTACCCTCGTTTATTATTAGCAAGAGATTTGCTTACAGATGATGGAGTAATTTTCATTTCGATTGATGATAATGAACAGGCAAATTGTAAATTGATATGCGATGATGTGTTTGGAGAAGAAAACTTTGTTGCAAATATTATCGTTCAAGCAAACAAGAGGGGACAGACATATAAACAACTTGCAAAAACGCATGAATATATTTTGACCTATACAAAAAATGTTTTAACTGAGTTAAATGAATTGAATAAGGGGCAGGGGGCTTTTGATAAAAAGGATAATATTAGTGAATTTGAAGAAAGAGAATTGAGAAATCGTAATCCGAAATTTGGTAAATTTAATAGACCTAATCTCTTTTATCCGATTTACGCAAATCCTAATTTAGTAGATGAATGTGGATATTGCCCTGTCTCGCTCGATAAAAGTGATGATTTTAATATTGAAATTTTACCATTAAATAGTGAGGGAGAAGAAAGCTGTTGGCGTTGGGGACAAGAAAAATTTAAACGTTTTAATAATCCTTTTCAATCCATGGATAGTGAACTGGTTGCTAAAAAAAAGAGCACTGGTGAATATGGATGTTATGAGAAGTATAGAAAGGGAACATTTAAAGCAAAGACCATTTGGTATGAAGACGATTTGGTTGGTGATTTATTGGAGGAAGAAGATGATATTTGGGAAGAAACAAGTGTAATTACCGAACAAGGTTCAAAAGAGCTTACTGCATATAGCATGGGTGATGCATTTGATTTTCCAAAACCGACTTATCTTATAAAGAAAATATTTTGTATAGGTTCTAATGATGGAGATTTATGTTTAGACTTCTTCTCAGGTTCCGCATCATCCTTTGAATCCATATTGTCTTTAAATGCAGAGATAAATGGCACAAGAAACATCATCGCAGTTCAATTACCAGAGAATTTAGACGAGAAGATGGCTAATGATTCAAAATCTGAAAAATTAAAGACAAAGAAAGTCCTTGATTTTTTAGATAGTGCAAATAGAAGCCATACCCTTGATCAAGTTGGTTTGGAGAGAATACAAAGGGCTATATTAAAAATCAAGGCAAAATATCCAGATACAACAGTTGACCTTGGTTTTAAGCATTATACTCTCCAAGAGCCAAATACAATTACACTTGATAAGCTGGAAAAATTTGTCCCGGAGGATCAGGGGTTGGTTCTTACAAACGATATTCTTACGGATTTTGGAACACAAACTGTGTTAACAACGTGGCTTGTCAGGGATGGATATGGTTTCAGTGCTGAAGTCGAGACTATAGATTTTGAAGGATATACTGGCTATTACATTGACAAGCATCTATATCTTATTGATGCAAATATCACAAAAGAAGCAATTACAGCCATTGTAGATAAATATGAAACAGATGGGAATTTTAATGCTGAAAATGTGGTCATTTTTGGGTATAGTTTTGTTTGGACAATGACAGAAGAATTAAAAATGAACTTGGCAAGACTTAAAGATATAGAGAAAAATCTTCATATAAACTTTGATGTACGTTATTAAGGAGATGGCTTATGGAATTAATTCTTCAGCAACAATTACCTCATCAACAAAAAGCAATTGATGCTATAGTTGATGTGTTTAGGGATGCATATATTGTTTCACCTACCGAATTTTATAATAATCCAACCTTCTCATTGAAGGATACCCATATTGCAAATAATATAAATTTATTGCAGAGTTGTCTACCAGCAGAATATCGATCAGGTACGCCAATATCAGAACAAGATTATCTTAATCTTGATATTAAGATGGAAACAGGTACTGGAAAGACATATGTATATACAAAGACAATTTTTGAATTACATAAGAAATATGGGTTTAACAAGTTTATTATTGCCGTACCATCATTAGCTATAAAAGCAGGTACAGAACAGTTTTTGAATGAACCTTATGCAAGACGACACTTCACTGATGGTTGTGGTTATGGGACTGAAATAGAAACGCTAGTTTTGGAAGCCCCCAAAAAAAAGAAAAAGGGCCGTTTATATTTCCCGAGTGTAGTAAGGGACTTTGTAAAAGGTTCTAATCAGAATACAAAGAAAATATATGTTCTTCTTGTAAATATGCAGCTATTAACAAGTAACTCAAAACGAAACGGAAGAGATACAGGATTGTTATGGCGAGATGATTATGATTATGACGTAGAGGGATTTTATAGACCATTTGATGCAATAGCGTCAACAAAGCCTATTGTAATAATTGATGAGCCGCATCGTTTTTCACGTGACCAGAAAGCTTTCAAGGTAATACATGATGAGATAAAACCGCAAGCAATTATTCGCTTTGGTGCTACATTTCCGCAAATAACAACCGGACGCGGTAGAAATAAAATCACTATAAAGGATTATCAGAATTTGCTATATGATTTGAATGCCTGTGCCGCTTTTAATCAAGGACTTATTAAAGGTGTAATCAAGGAACATTTTGAACCTGTTTCAAAAAAAGATGAGAAAGTAAAAATCACCTCTATTCATAGTAAAGAAGCTGTACATTTTCAGTATAAAAAGAAAGATGAATCAACAAAAATGTTCATACTTAAAACAGGTGATGCTCTTTCTATAATAAGTGATGCATTTGAGGGCATTACCATTTCTGCGATTGGTAAGACAAGCGTAGAATTTTCAAATGGGTTAGTGAAAACTTCAGGCGAGGAGTTAGATGTTGATATTTATATGACATCATATCAAGAACAAATTCTTCGCCTTGCTCTTCAGCGCCATTTTGAAACAGAGAAAGAAAATTTTTGTAATAGAAACTATAAAATCAAAACTTTGGCACTATTCTTTATTGATGATATTACTTCTTACAGAGTTGCCGATGATGGTAAAAAGCCGTACCTTTTAACTATATTCGAAAAATTATTAAAGGAACAAATTGAAAAGACTATTTATTCTCTGGATGAACGTGATGTGGAATATAAAAATTATCTTGAGGCAAGTCTTTCAGATATTAATGCTTGCCATGCAGGGTATTTTTCTCAAGACAATAGTGACTCTGATGAAGACATAGCAAAGGAAGTTGATGTAATTCTTAATGGAAAAAAGAAACTATTATCATTTAAAAATGAGGATGGTAGTTATAACACACTTCGGTTTTTATTTTCTAAATGGACTTTAAAAGAGGGCTGGGATAATCCAAACGTTTTCACTATCGCTAAGCTCCGATCAAGTGGAAGTGAAAATAGCAAACTTCAAGAGGTAGGTCGTGGTTTACGACTTCCTGTAGATGAAAATGGTAATAGAATTTCTAATGAAGAGTTCTCTCTTAATTATATCGTTGATTTTACCGAGGCTGATTTCGCGAAAAAACTTGTTGATCAAATTAACGGGGAACTTCCACAGTCTGCTAGTATTTCAGAAGAAAAACTTGAAGTAGTAGCTAAAAAACTTGGGAAAATTAGCGATGATTTATTTGATGAGTTGTATAATAAACATTACATTGATAGGCATAACAACATTAAAGCTGAAACACGTGCAGAATTTTTTGCAGAATATCCTGATTTTGCAACGGGTTTGTTAGTCGGAAAGGTAAAGGATCGAAATAAAGAAAAAATCAAGACCATAAAGATTCGAAAAGCTGTTTACAATGAAATAAAAGAATTATGGGAAAATATAAATCATAGATATTTATTATTTTATGATGATGACTTGAATGATAAGCTTGATGAGGTTATTCTTTCTATTTTTGAAAAACCGGGAGTTTTCACAGATGTGGTAATGCGTAGTGAACGCGATAAAGTTGGAAGTACAGGAAAGAAAATGGATGTTGTTAAAGAAAACGGTGTGCAATATGTTATTCATAAAACTGTTCCGTATAATGTTTTCTTAAAAAGAATATCAAATGTAACAAATCTTCCGATTAAAGTTCTGCATTTGGCATTGTGCAAATATGCAAATAAACATGGCACTGACTTCACTTCTTATATTAATGAGAATTCAATTGCAGGATTTTGCTCCGAATTCAATACTTGGAAAAATGAAAACTTACAGGGAAGATTCAGATATGTACGTAGCGAAACACCATTAGGTTCTACAGCGCTAACATATGTTGATGGAACAGTAAAAAGGGAAATATCGCAAGGAAGAATTGGAACAAAGATTGTACCTGGTACTCCGAGTGAAAAATATCTGTATGATGCTTATGCTTATGATTCGCCTTTGGAAAAAGATAATATTACAGCGGACATTGAAGATGTAATTGTTTATGGGAAAATCCCACGTGCTAGTATTGCTATCCCAACAATTACAGGTGGAACATACAGTCCAGACTTTATGTATGTGGTTAAGCATACAAATGGAAACAAGGAACTTAATATTATTGTTGAGACAAAAGATGTTGAGAACAAGACCAATCTAAGAGGGACAGAAAAAACAAAAATAGATTGTGCTAAGGTTTTCTTTGATATGTTGACTGCAGATGGATACACTGTCCATTTTAGAAATCAACTTGGTAATAAGCAAATGGCCCAGATTATTAATGAAGTCATGAACGCTTTTGAGGATGACCGGTAAAGGAGCGTGATTATCTGAATAAAGAAAGTTTAACAACAGAAATTCTTAATCTTATAGAATCAAAACGTGAAGATGATTGGTGGGACTTTAAGAGAGAACATCATCACGATAAAGCTGAATTGGTACATGATATTTTGTGTATGGCCAATAATCGCCCAAGGAGAGATTCTTATATAATTTTCGGAATTGATAATGATTGCTTTTCTGTTATAGGAGTCGAAAACGATGTAAATAGACGAAATCAACAAGGCATTACTAATATTTTAAGAAATATCACATTTGCTGGAAGTGTTCGTCCTCGTATAGAAATGAGAACTATTTATATTGATAACCATGAAGTTGATGTTTTGATTATTAAAGATAGTTTTGACGTTCCGTACTATTTGGAAAAGGAATATCAGGATAAAGATGTAAAAAATAATGATGGTAAAAAGTACGGGAAAATCGTAAGGGCATATCATGTATATACACGAGTTGTAGACAATAACACTGCCATTGATAAGCAGGCAGACACAAATGATATCGAATTTCTTTGGCGTAAAAGATTTGGCATAGAGCTACCGATAATGGAACGCCTACATATACTATTATCTGAATCTGATAAATGGATTTTTGATTGGGGAAATAAGAAATATTGTTATCATACTAACTATCCTGAATTTCAAATGATTCAGATTGAAGATATGAAGCCATGTTGGTATCCCGCAGCGGCATTTTATACCCATCCCGTAATGCATTTTGCAAGATTAAATATTGTATATCATAATACAACAATTTATGAAACAGAGCTATGGTCATTTGATCAGTTTCGTAAGTATCTTCCTAGAGCGGAAGGGGCATCAGTGAATTGTCAAGCAAATTTTTGGTATACTTATTACACGCTTGATTCAATTGAAGGAAAAATGCTTAAAATTTTTACTCATGGAAATTGTGATATTTCAAGTAGGGAGCCCAATTACAATCAGTTATTGATTTTTGAAAATGAAGATGACAAGATATGCTTTGATTATTATGTTTCAAATCATTTTAATGATCATACTGATGATGATATTCAGCTAAGATACCAGTATCAAATAAAAGAAGATAATGATGATAATTCAGGAGGATTGATATATTCTGCTTTCCAGGTAGCTAAAATTGCATGGTTATATGAAGATTGGATTAAGCAAAAAAACACATATGATTCTAGTATTTAAACATAAGAAAATGATTTAACATAAAAATTTCTAAATTTGTACACGAGTTATTTGTTTTACTATTGATTGAAGACATAACTAAAAAATAATTTTTGTACTTTTTAATAGGGACTTTCTAGTTGAGGAAAGTCCCTTTTTGCGTGAAAATAAGTTTAGCAAAATTAATCAGTAAGCAGTGGCTAGGTGCATGCAAAAGAAGTTATAATATATAATTAAAGTATTACAAACACGTTATATCACTGAAAAATATATGAGGAGTAAATTATGTATAAGATAGACGAGAACGCATGGGATGAAAAATATGTACTGCTTATACCAGCCATGCTGGATGCTCATTTTCCTCTGATAAAGTACGCCTTTTTTTCAAAGGATTATCATCCGGTCATACTGTCAAATGAGGATCATATCACAGATGTGGGACTTAAGTATGTGAACAATGATATGTGTTATCCGATAGTGTTAAATGCCGGGCAGATGATAGATGCACTGCAGTCAGGCAAATATGATATCATACTGACAAGACTTCTCATGCCGACGGCGGGGGATGCATGCAGGGGAGCCAACTACTTACATGTGTTAAAGGAGTCAGTGAGAAAGGCAGGATTTGACAGGGCAAAGATACTATCCCTGAATGTTAAGGGGTTGGAAAAGGACTGCCAGATGCGCGTGCAGCCATTCATGGTGTGGAGAGCCCTGTTCGGACTTTTCTACGGAGATATACTCATGCTGCTCCTCAATCAGACAAGGCCAAATGAGGTGAAAAAGGGGCAGTCGCAAAAGGTTTGGCAGAAGTGGATAAATATCCTGTCCAGAGATCTGAAAGAGGGAAAGAATCTGACACTTGGAAAGATGAAGAGGAATTTCGACAGGATAGCCAGGGATTTTTCAAGGATAAGGCTGAATGATAAGAGAAAACAGCGTGTTGGGATAGTTGGGGAACTGTACATAAAATATTGCCACTTGGGAAACTGGGATATGATAAAGTTCCTTGAGTCAAATGGATGTGAGAGCCATACAAATGGGCTTTCTTGGTATGCCATGTACTATATGGATTCACACCTCACGGACAATATGACATTTGAATCTCTGCTTTACAAGGCGGGGCTGAAGTTCTTCGGCAGCCTGCAGAGAGCAATGATAGAGGCGCTTAGAAAATATGGGTTCTATACCATGGAGGATTTCTTCACGATGAAGCGGGAGGCTGATGGGTATGTGAGCTGGGGATATAAAACAGGAGATGGCTGGCTCATCGGCGCGGAGATAACGGGACACATACTCCATGAGTGTCCAAAGGTTCTGGCGGTTCAGCCATTTGGCTGTATGCCTAATCACACATGTGGAAGAGGTTTGTACCCTTCACTTCAGAAGAAACTGCCGCAGGGCATGATAGTGAGCTGTGATGTGGATTCCAGTGGTTCAAAGCTGAATGTCTACAACAGGGCGAGGATGCTTGTGGACATGCCACTGAGGAACAAATAAATGACAAACGGTGGTGAACATAGCGACAATTGAGGTTCATTGAGTCGTCATAATGTGAATGTAAATAGAAAACGATTGAAACAGGTTATAGACAAGTGTGTTGGTACGTGTGGTTGTCAATATGTGCGTGTTTGACGACAAATTATAATACACATAATGGAGGAACGGACTTGAAAAAGATATTTGTGGTGGAAGATGATGAGAGCATCTGTGAGGAGATTGTGCAGATACTTGAGAACGAGGGCTATGAGGCTGAGAGTCTTGAGAGCTTTGACAATACAAAGGACGATATATTGAAAGCGGCACCGAATCTGGTGCTCATGGATATCAATATTCCGGGGATAAACGGCAGAAATCTTGTGAAGGAGATACGAAAGGAATCTGATGTGCCTATCATCATGGTTACAAGCAGGACTTCCGAGATGGATGAGGTGCTGTCCATGAGTTATGGCGCGGATGATTATATAACAAAGCCATACAATCCAACGATACTTCTGCTTAGGATAGCGGCGGTGCTCAAGCGCATGGAGGGCAGCCAGAATACGGCATCATACAGAGATGCGGAGGTCAACTTCAGCAAGGGGACTATCAGCAAAGGTGATCAGGAGATGGTTCTCACCAAGAATGAGATGATCATATTCCAGCTGCTGCTTGCCAACAGGGAAAAGATAGTGTCGAGGGATGAGATCATGACAGACCTGTGGGATAATGATGAGTTTGTAAATGACAATGCACTCACGGTGAACATCAGCAGGCTCAGAGGAAAACTGGCGGATCTTGGATATGATGATGCCATAGAGACCAGGAAGAAGCAGGGATACCGACTTGTATGACAGGTAAGTGGGATTATATATCATTTACAGCGACAAAAGATTGGAGTAATTTTGTAAAATGAAATTTGGCTTGTATATAAAGGATAAACTTGGAATAATTGCGGGATATGCGGGATTTGTGATATTCACATATCTGCTCATGATGGCATTTCACTCACAGTTACAGATGAGAATTATGTTCGTCATAGTGGCTGTGATATTTGTCGTCTCGGTTATCGCTTTCGATTATCTGAGAAAATATAAGTTCTACAACAGTCTGGTTGGACATCTGGATGAACTGGATCAGAAGTATCTCATACTTGACACTTTGGACGAGCCTGACTTCTACGAGGGAAAGCTAGTGTATTCAGCTATGTACGACATCAACAAGTCCATGACTGAGAATGTGAGAAAGTACAGGGACAGCGTGGAGGATTTCAAGGATTTTATAGAGATCTGGGTTCACGAGATAAAGCTTCCGATAGCCAGTCTGGTGCTCATGTGCCACAACAACAGGGATGTGATCCCGAGAAAATATGCGGATCAGGTCGCAAGGCTTGACGCGTATGCAGATCAGGTTCTCTACTATGTGAGGGCAGAGCATGCATCGGCAGATTACAGATTTGCCGAGACAAATCTTAAGAGTGTCATCGGAAGGGTGGCTGTGAAGAATAAGGATATGCTGCTTGATGGTGACATATCGCTGAATGTTCATGATGTGGATGAATGTGTTGTGACGGATTCAAAATGGCTTGAGTTTATGGTAAATCAGATCGTGAGCAACAGTATCAAGTATATAGACCGAGGACAGGAAAAGACTATAGAGATCTGGGTTGAACCGGTGGGTGATGGGATGGCTCTGCACATAAAGGACAATGGAATAGGTATACCACAGTCTGATATTCCACTTGTGTGCAAGAAATCATTTACCGGGGAAAATGGTCGGAAACATGCGAAATCAACAGGTATGGGACTTTATATAATAGACAATCTGTGCAGGCAGCTGGGACATAAGCTGGATATAGCATCAAAGGTGGACGAATACACAGATGTGAGCATAGTATTTGGACATAATGATATATACAAGATTGGATGATGTAAAAATTGCGTTTTGCGATGGTGGGATACCAGATCTGGTGAGCGTCCCCAAGGTTACAGAATTGTAATGTTAGGTAATAATGGAAAAAGGACAATTGCTTTCAAAATGTGTAAACTGCAAATATGTTCAATGGTGAGAGCAGTAATAGACAAACATTTGAGGAGGCATTTCAATGGAAAATCCAACAAAAAATTCAACGAAAAATTCAATGAAAAATTCTATGGAGAATCCAGTGGGAAATTCAATGGAAACAATATTAAAGATTGACAACATTGAGAAGTATTATGGAAACAAATCCAATATGACAAAGGCCATAGATGGAATATCATTCGATGTGGAGGCAGGGGAGTTCGTCGCTATCATGGGCGCATCCGGAAGTGGTAAGACGACACTGCTTAACTGCGTTTCAACTATAGATAAGGTTAGCAGTGGACACATCTATGTGGGCGGCAAGGATATCACAACACTCAAAGGCAACAAGCTCAACGAGTTCAGGAGAGAGAAGCTTGGATTTATATTCCAGGATTTCAATCTTCTTGACACACTTACGGCGTATGAGAATGTCGCGTTGGCACTTTCAATACAAAATGTTCCTGCAAAGCAGATAGATGCGAAGGTCAGAGCTGTTGCAAAGGAGCTTGAGATCGAGAGTGTTCTGAAGAAGTATCCGTATCAGATGTCGGGCGGTCAGAAACAGAGAGTAGCATCTGCGAGAGCAATCATCACTGATCCAAAGCTTGTGCTTGCAGATGAGCCCACGGGAGCACTCGATTCCAAGTCGGCAAAGCTGTTGCTTGAGAGACTTAAGCATCTAAATGAGGATCTCATGACAACGATACTCATGGTAACACACGATTCATTTACAGCCAGCTATGCAGGCAGGATCCTTTTCATCAAGGATGGCAAGGTGTTCCATGAGCTTAGAAGAGGCGGAGATACAAGAAAAGAATTCTTCAATAAGATCATAGATGTCGTGACACTGCTTGGGGGTGATCTGAATGACGCTCTTTAAGCTTTCTGCATCAAATATGAAGAAGAGTATAAAGGACTATGCCATATATTTCTTCACTCTGGTACTCGGTGTTGCAATCTTCTATGTGTTCAATGCCATAGAGACCCAGACCGCCATGCTCCAGATATCGGCTGATACAAGACAGGTCGTACAGCTCATGAGCAAGATAATCGCGGGCGTCAGCGTGTTCATCGCATTTGTGCTCGGATTCCTCATCATATATGCAAGCCGTTTCCTGATGAAGAGGCGTAACAAGGAATTTGGTCTGTATCTCATTCTTGGAATGGGAAAACGCAAGGTGTCCACAATGCTTTTCATCGAGACACTGATCATCGGACTTGTATCACTTGTGGTAGGACTTTTTGCCGGAATAGGAATCTCACAGATAACAAGTGTACTTGTTGCAAACATGTTCGATGCAGATATGTCATCATACAGCTTTGTATTCTCCGGCAGCGCATTTGCCAAGACCTGTCTGTATTTTGCAATCATATATGTGGTGGTTATAATCTTCAACACATTTATTATCAGCAAATGTAAGCTCATTGACCTTTTCCAGAATGGAAGAAAGTCTGAGAACGTCAAGATCAAGAATCCATGGGTATCAGTTATCGTGTTCCTGATATCAGCTGTATCACTTGGATATGCTTATCATGCGGTAATTACCGATATAAATGACATGTACATGAACGATCTCTACAAGTGGATCGTGGTCGGATGCGTTGCAACGGTGCTTTTCTTCTGGTCAGTGTCCGGAATGCTCTTCAGAATCGTGTCGTCTATGAAGAATGTGTACTATAAGGGACTCAATTCATTTGTCGTCAGACAGATGAGCAGCCGTGTCAACACAAATGTACTTTCAATATCAGTCATCTGTCTGATGCTTTTTGTGACAATATGTGTGCTTTCATCAGCGCTTGCAGTGAAGAATTCCTTAAATGAGGGCATTGCAAAGTACGCAAGAGCGGATGTGAGTATATCGAAAACCCAGAGCAGTGATTCAATCTATTATGACGAAGACGAGATGGGTAATGACAGCGAGACAAATGATCTTTTGAAGAAACTTGAGGTGACTGATGGAAAGAGCATAGAAGATGTATATAGTGAAAATAATGTGGATCTTGGATCATACTTCTCAGATTACGTTGACGTACACACATATACATGTCCTACACTTACAATCAGAAACTATCTGGGAGATGAGGCTCTGATTGATTCTCTTGGAATAGATGTAAACGCTTTGTCTAGATTTGAGGGAACGGAGGAGATCATATCACAGTCTGACTACAACAAGGTGGCAAAGATTTATGACAAAGCGGAGCTCCAGCTTGCCGATGACGAGTATGCAATCCTGGCAAATTATAGAATATTCGTTAAGATCCGTGATGAGAGACTTCAGGAGGGAAAAGAGATAGAGGTATATGGCAACAAGCTTAAACCGGTTATCTCGTATTGTATAGATGGTGATATAGAGCTTGCCACTCAGCCCCTCAACACAGGTGTGTTTATCGTGCCGGATTCAGCCATTGAAGGTGCACAGTTCGCGAAAGAGTATTTCATCGGAAAGTATGCCGATCAGGACAGGGATGTCATACAGGATAGTGATACGATTATAAATAAGGTATCGAATAAGGATGTGACCTGCGGACTTATCACAGTAAACACTAAAGATAGTATTAAGGCAGCCAGCGTGGGAGTTGGAGCTATCGCATCATTTATAGGTATGTATATCGGACTCATATTCCTCATATCCGGTGCAGCCATCCTCGCACTCAAAGAGCTCTCAGAGAGTACAGACAACATAGAGAGATACAAGATGCTCAGAAAGCTTGGCGTGGATCAGCACATGATCAACAAGGCCCTTTTCTCACAGATGGGACTATTCTTCGTATTCCCACTTGCTCTCGCCATAGTCCATTCGGTATTTGGAATGATGGTCAGCACGAAGATTCTTGACACTATGGGAGCGTATGATATAGCAGGTGCTATCGGAATCACGGCTGCCATCGTGGTAATCATATATGGCGGATATTTCCTTATAACGTATCTGTGCAGCAGGAAGATTATCAGTGAGTGATGGCAAGAAAAAATTTTTCAGGAATAATTGATCCAGGGAGGATATAAGTCTTTCCTGGATTTCTTATGTATAACTAAAAATTTTTATTTAAGGAAGAGTTTTGACAATTGAAAGATACAATATTGTCACTAATAGAATAGATTTGGATGAAAAAAATACAAGCATCAAAAACTTGATATTATCACAAATAATGTATAATGATATAATAGGAATTAGGTTTATGGATTGGAGGAAGTCACAATGAATAAACATGTAGAAAAAGCTATGGAGATAAGAAACGAGACACCGATGGTCAATAACTGTGCGCAGACCATTCTGCGGGCTTACGCGGACGAGCTCGGAATAACAGGAGATATGGCGGCAAAGCTCAGTGCTAATTTCGGTGGAGGTATGAAGTGCGGCTTGACATGCGGTGCGATCACAGGAGGACTTATGGTACTTGGCGCTCTGGGCGTTGAGAATCCATACGTGATAAATCAGTTCAGGCGCAGGATAGCAGATAACCACAACGGCATGACCGATTGTGCTGATCTGTTAAAGGCAAATGCACAAAAGGGCGGAATCAAGAAAGTGCACTGTGACGGCATGATCAGGGAGGCTATAGAGCTGATAGATGAACTGGTGAAGAGTGAATAAATATAACAAGAACAACGTGTTTAACTATCCTGGAGGAAAAAGGGATTCTGGAATGGAGGATGCAAGTAAATGAAAATAGACTACAGAAGACTTACAGAAAATGAACTTGATACATTTATAAATATGAGAATAAATCAGCTCAGGGAAGAGGGCGCAAAAGAAGAGATAGACCTGGTGCCAGCGCTTAAGGATTATTATACCCGCCATATGGCAGACGGAACATTTGTATCATGGCTGGCTTTTGACGGGGATGATATTATAGGGACAAGCGGCATGTCATTTGTGGAGAAACCGCCATATTTTGGATGCCCAAGTGGAAGAATCGGGTTGCTCTCCAGTATGTTTACCAACCCTAATTATAGAAGAAATGGCATTGCAAAGGAACTGTTATCCCGTGTTGTAAATGATGCAAGGGATTATGGATGTGGAACTATACAGATCACGGCATCTGACATGGGGGTTAAGTTGTATACGGATTTCGGATTTGTTCATAATGGTAATTTCATGCAGTATAAGCTGTAGTATATATGATGATGGAGTAAAAGTTACATTTAGAGATTGCCTTGCCTATCACAGTGGGAGATAACGTCTGGATCGGAACGAATGTTTCGGTGCTGCCGGGAGTTACTTATTTTAGGGCGAAGTTATAAGTAATTAGTATTGACACAGCAATAAACTCCTTTATAATAAATACTACAAATGTAATATTTATTATAAAGGAGTTTTGATATCATGAACTTATATTTTTTTATCTCAAAATACTACATATGTAATATATGTAAGAAGTTATATTGTATGTCACTTTTGGTAGGTATAGCCATATTGTTATGCAGTTGTTCCAATAAAAATGCAGTGGCAGACGCAGAGCGGACAGTTATTGATTTTAGTATATCTGATGAAAATCAGTTTATTGCAGATTTGGATGATATATATTCATCCTGTCAGGATATGAAATGCAAGACCGAGGAAGAAAAACTGAATCAGACTAGGACCGTAATAGAATTGATGGGAAGTAAGGGGTACATAGCTGTGGATGTGGAGAATCAGATCAATATGGCAAATGCAGAGAATGCGGAGATGTTTTTATCAGAGGTGGCTGAAAACAGAGATGCGGGATGTACAATACTGCAGATCATGTATGATAAGTCCTTTGTAAGGTTTGATTTTAAATCAGGCGGTAACAATGTTATGATAACCAGGCGATTCTATGTGTGGGAGAATAACTGTTTTGTTGAGAAAAATGAAGAAAACTATAAGGCATATACATGGAAATACACAGACGGATATCTATTTTTTGAGAGGTACAGGATGGGAGGATATGACGGAGATTCTGCGTATACGGCATTACGAGTTGAGCCTCTGGATGAGAAGTTAAGGGTACTTAACAGAAAGTATATCAAGACGATTGGATATGATTCGAATAATTTATTTACCACAAACTGGGATGAATCAGATATGAACAAAATAAATTATTATGATATCTACGAGGCATTTTACAAAATGAAATATGGTGTGTCCAGTCCCTATTCGGAGGAGGGGGTCACATATATGATAGAAGAAGAGTTATATGAGAAGGTGTTTCAGGAGTATTTGCCTGTGTCTACAGATGTACTTCAGCATGTCAATGTATATGATGTGTCCAGACAAATGTATCAGTACAGAACGAGGGGGATGTTTGATCACAGTGTGACACCATTGGTTCCATTTCCAGAGGTAGTGGATGCTGAGTATAATGCTGACGGAACAATAACCCTCATAGTAAATGCTGTTTCGGAGAAAGATGAGAGTGGCAGATTATTTACACATAAAGTTACAATAAAGGAGAAAGAAAATGATGGATTTGAGTATGTGTCAAATGATGTGCTGACGATGGGCAAAGAGGGGATATATTGGTACAGAGACAGGCTTTCTGATAAAGAGTGGCAGGAGCACTACGGAGATAAGACCATCACAATAAATCAGAATGGAAATGTTATTGATGATAGTCTGTTATCCGATGACGAAATGGAGAATGTTAAAGTAAATATAATAGGAATATTGCAGTCAGATGCCATAAGAAAGTTGTATGAGGATGAAGATATTTCGGATAATAGTGATTTAATATATGGTGCAGTAGATATCTTAGGAAGCAGTGGACTGATTTGTTTTTCTGATGATACCAATATGTATAATTATCAGCTATTTCAGTCTTTTTATAGAAATTATACAGATGGTGGAGAGCGAGATTACATTTGCGTATATAGGGTAAACAGGGATGCAAGCGTGACAGAGATGACATTTGCGTATGATGACAGCCGGATACAGATGATTTTCAACACAGCAAAGTACGAGAATCGTGACTGGAAGTTTATAGCGACTGGCATACGGGATTTAAAAGATATGAAACTCACAGAAAAAGGCTACTTTATATATACATACTCAAATATAATAGCCCATGGTGGGCTGAAGGAGTATTTCAGAGTCAGTCCGTTGACGGATGAATGCAGGAAATTGACAAGAAAATATGTGTATGGGCTTAGTTATGTGAATTACAATATGCTTGTTATCGATTGGGATGAGTCAAATGCATCAGATATACTTGTGCCGTGTATGTTTGATGATATATACAGACTGTACACTGGTGAAAATCTGAAACCTGATGGTGGATGGATAGATGCAGACAAATATGAGTCTGTTATGTTGTCAATGTTCCCTGTCACTGTGACGGAGCTGAGGGATAATTGTGATTACAATTCAGAAAAAAATTCGTACAGATATCAGGTCATTCTAGGAAAACAGTATCCACCATTCGGAGAGGTTGTGGACTATATCTACAACGATGATGGAACTGTTTCGCTTATTGTTGATGCAGTGTGGGCTGACAAGGGATCGGACATTGCATTTAGAAATACACTTACAGTAAAACTGGAAGAAGATGGTACTTTCAAATATATGTCAAATCATATAGAGAAGATGGAATGTGACATACCGGTTTATTCTGACTGATATCCATAGGCATATATTCCAAGATCACGCAGTATTGACAGTGAGATCTTCGATGCGGAAAGTCCGTCCGCTGATAAAAACTGATTGTCATTTTCAGAAAGTGATATATTCGTGGCGAAAAAGTAATCATTATCATTAGATGTAATGAATCCGACGAACCAGCCGTTTATATTTATATCATCAACTCTGCCGGTACCTGTCTTGCCATACAGACTTTTTCCATCTGAGTTTGCAATAAACATGGACTCTATGACTGTATCCACATTTGTCTTAGACAGCTTCCAATCATTATTTTTCAGGTGACATAGCAGTTCTACCTGCTCTACCGGGGATATAGTCAGAGAGGATTCCAGCCAGTAACAGTTCTGCACTGAATTGATATTCTGATTTCCATATTCAATAAGACTGAGAAAATTTTTCACATCTGTGTGGTCCATAGCTGCATCCAGATTGTCAAAATACCAGTTTACAGATCCGGTCATGGCAGATCGAAGTGTCTGGTCTGTGTTCCAGGCATCAAAAGGGTAAGAGCTCCCATCCCAGCGCATAAATGAGTTGTCGGAAGTTATGATGCCATGTTCAAGAGCCATCACTGCGTCATATATTTTATATGTAGAATCCGGTGAAGTGCGGCATAGGGCTTTGTCCTGGTTATAGATATACCATTTATCATTTCCCTTGTCGTACAGAGCAAAACAGCCGTTGTAGTCAGAAAAGTAGCTGGATAGATCTAAGGATTCCAGATTCACCGGGGCAAAATCCTTGTATTGTGTATCATCCAGAGCATATACAGATAATGGCGCACATACAGTAATCAGCAATATGATAATGGAAAATGCATATATACATTTTCGTTTTTCTCTGCTGGTGACAGGTTTGAAATTAACAATAAGCTGAAGCCTTGTTTTAAGTAATTTTTTCCTGCTTTTGCTCTTGAATGATAGCGATGATGAATTACTGGATCTGCTTGTAGCCGCACGGAGGATGGTCTGCCCATACTTCGCGGCATAGTTTTGACCGAGGCACTGCAATACATCATTGTCACATGCTTTTTCTCTGTCATGTCTTGCTGTATGTAATGTGTATATAACAACAGGATTGAACCAATACAGTATGCAGAATATGCAGATAAACATATTCACGGCATTGTCTCTGCGTTTAAAATGTTGTAGTTCATGTAACAAAATATGTCTCAGGTCGGTTATTGTGTAATCGGATATGCAGTCGTTGATTTGCCGTGGAATATATATAACAGGGCGGAATACACCTACAATGACCGCTCCAGATAAAGCAGAGGAGTAATATAATTTAGGTTTGTATCTGCGCACATTGCAGAGCTCAAGGCATTCCGAATATATATTCAATATGACAGTATCGTCGGTGACTGGAACAGCAGATTTTTTCAGCTTGTATAGTGATATGCCTGACACTATTAAACGGATGGAAAATATGTAAACTCCGGCAAGCCAGATAATAAAAAGGAGCTTTGGATATATTGTAGATGTACTGTTTACAGATATAGCAAAGTCGTTCATCCAGTTCCCATTTGATGAAGGGCTGGTATTGATAGGCACATGAGTAACTGTATTTGCGGCGGAAGTACTTCTGTTAAATAATGATCGTATGAAACCTATGGCCTGGAATATAAATGAATTATTTACAGGGATAAATGGAATTACGAGAAGAAACAGCACAATATATATGGTGTTGTATCTGCCGTTACATGTTAGCTGTTTTCTGAACATAAATCGAACAAATATCAGTAGCAGCAGAGAGAAACTTATGGATATATTGCTGATAAAAAAATGTGTGAAAAATTCAGTCAAGCCTTATTTCCTCCCGGTGCCTTTTACATTTAATATGTCTTGAAGTTCCTTTATATCATCAGCACTAAGCTCATCACTATCCACAAACTCAGAAACCATGTTGGATATGTGTCCATTGAAAAACTTCTTTAGAAAAGATGAGCTTTCATGTTTTCGATATTCCTCCTGACTGATGACAGGGGAGTAGACGAACATGCGGCCCTTTTTCTCATAGGAGATGGCAGACTTATCAGAAAGTCTTTTGATGAGAGTCTGGATAGTCCTGGGATTCCATGAAGTGGTCTGCAACAGTTTGTCAGTAATGTCATTTGTGCTTATAGGGGCATATTTCCATATAACCTTCATAACTTCATATTCAGCTTCGGAAATCTGGGGAATGTGTTTCATAGATTATACTCCTTTAATACTACGTTTGTAATAACAGTATAAAGATTATGGGGTGGGGTGTCAATTGTGTTGTGGTGGTTTGTTCAATGTTAGTCTGGGTGGAAATAATTTTTTTGATCTGCAAGAATAGTTAGAATAAGCAAAAGCAGATAATGAAAGATCAGATATTTCGTTGAATATTTGATTATGAAACTTTTGTTGTCGGTTATCTCCAAATTGGCATAATATATATATTTCAATGTCGATTATGTCATGGAGTGCTTCATTCGTAATTATGACTTTATATTCTTTTAAGTTTATATTGATTCACCATGTCGGTAACTATTCTATATGCATCATCAATAGAAGCTTCGTTACCAGACTCCATATCATCAATACCCTTATCAAGTTCGTCAAGAAGTGATTTTGTTGATGGCTGATGTATAAATGTGTTCATAAAATAGCCCCCCTTTACCGATCCTTTCATTTGTTGATTTAGATGGATTGTAACATTTATGAAAGCCTTTGTCTATACATATGAAGAAACTCTCCAAAAAGGATTGTTTAGCAGAGTATATAATTTTCAAACACCGGGTAACATACTCATATACAGGCTAAGGAGGTATATGAGATGATATCACCAGACACAATAAAGCTGCTCAGGGAATGTGATGCCGGGATCAAGATGGGTGTTTCGTCTATTGATGAGGTGCTTGGGTATGTGCATGCGGCGAAGATGAAGAAGATACTTATAGAATGTAAGGAGGAGCACGACGCAATAAAACAGGAGATACAGAAATTACTGGATGAGTACCACGACGATGGCAAGGATCCAAATCCAATAGCCAAGGGCATGTCCTGGATCAAGACAAATGTGAAACTCATAGTGGACGAGTCTGACAATACCATAGCGGAGCTTATGACGGATGGCTGCAATATGGGTGTGAAGTCTCTGAATAAATATCTAAACGAATATAAGGCGGCGGATGACAGGGCGAAGTATAAGACGAAAAGACTCATAGAGCTTGAGGAGAAACTTTGCGAGCAGATGCAGTCTTTTTTGTAAAAATGCGCTGAACAAGGCGTTTTTATGAATGACTGGATACGCCAAAATAAATAGTCAGGCAGCCAGAATTTTGTATGTTGACTAAAAAAGTTATATTAAATATACTTGTAAATATGAGAACCCAACATGTCTGTAGATGACGCGGATCATGTTGGGGATTTGTTGTTTTAGGGAAACAGAAAAAATTGATACAAGAAGGAGAAGCTATATGAACAGGCAGGTTTACAATCCCTTTTTGCCGCTGAATGAGTACATACCGGACGGCGAGCCGCATGTATGGGGCGACAGGGTTTATCATTATGGATCTCACGATAAGGAGGGCGGTTACACGTTCTGTATGCAGGATTATGTGGTGTACTCCGCGCCGGTAAAAGATCTGACAAGTTGGCGATGCGAGGGCATTACATACAGGGCGAGCCAGGATCCGGCATACCCGGAGCTGAAGTATATGTACGCGCCAGATGTCGTGAGGGGAAATGACGGCAGATATTATCTGTATTACTGTATGGGCGGAGACTACGGTTACGGCGGATACACAGGTCCGATCAGTGTGGCTGTGTGCGATACGCCGGCGGGCAAATACGAATATCTTGGCCATGTGCATTACAAGGACGGCACTGTGATGAAGAAGTACATTTGCTTTGATCCGGCAGCCATGAATGATGACGGAACCATCAGGATATTCTACGGAACCCAGTACGGATACGAGGAGGAGCCTGATTTCCTGACAAATGGCAGGCTGGACGATGAGGTTTCCATGTTCGGAAGAACAAAGGAGGAGATACTTGACTACAAGGACAGCATCATGGGACCGATCATGGTGGTGCTTGAGGACGATATGCTGACGGTCAAGGAAGAACCGAGGCACATCATACCTTACGCCGTGAAGGGAACATCATTTGAGGAGCATCCATTTTTCGAGGGTTCATCCATGAGAAAGGTGGGAGACAAATACTACTTTGTTTATTCTTCATGGCAGAACCATGAGCTGTGCTATGCAGTGAGCGATTATCCAGATCATGGATTTACATTTGGCGGCACTATAGTGTCAAATGGCGATGTGGGATATAAGGGAAGAAGTTTCGAGAACAAGCTGAATATGACCGGAACCACGCACGGAAGTATAGAGTGCATAGATGGTCAGTGGTACGTGTTCTATCATAGGCTCACACACAAGTCGGACTACAGCAGACAGGCCTGTGCTGAGAAGATATATATAGATGCGGATGGGCACATAGACCAGGTGGAGGTTACGAGCTGCGGACTGAACGACGGCCCGCTTGCCGCAAAAGGCTCTTATCCGGCGGTGATAGCATGTAACCTGACAAATGGACATATGCCACACGGCTCAAACAGTATATACACGACAGAATTCCCTAATGTGACGAACAAGGGTGAGGATAGATTTATTGCGGAGATAGAGGATGGAACACTCATAGGGTATAAGTATTTTGCGCTTGAGGGCAGCAGTACATTTGGCGTGAATGTCAGATATGAGACGGATGTGAATAAGGTGGTGTACGAGGGACCTGTCAGGGTAGACGAGAGATGCGAGAATCAGGAGCAGATCAAGGACGCAAACGACCTGGCAGTAAATAAATCAACAATCAAGGACGAATCCTGTGATATCGATGCAGATGGAGTGAATTATAAGAAGTGTTCTGCATCAGATGTGCAAAATTATGGATACTTTGACATATGCGTGACAGAAGATAGTGAGAGTATCGGAAGAATAGATATACCTGTATCTGAAGATATCTCAGAGACAGAGTGGAGATGGTGCGAGAACAAAGTGGATTTCCCGGAGGGAGTCCACGCGGTGTATCTTGTATACCATGGCAGAAGAAAGGTTCAATTAAAAGATATACGATTTAGGTAAAATATTGAAAGAAGAGGGAGAATTATGAAGAAGTCAAATGGTGCGGCACTGATACCGATATACGTCTTTCTTGTCCTGTATCTGGGACTTGGAATACTGTTTGAGTACGTGCTGAAGATTCCGATGGGATTTTACAATATTCCGATAGTGGTCGCCTTCATGGTGGCGATATTTGTGGCATGTCTGCAGAACAGAAAGGTAAGTTTTGATGAGAAACTTCAGATCATGGCAAATGGACTTACAGACAAAAATATTATAACCATGTTGCTCATATTCCTGACGGCGGGAATATTTGTGGGAGTCGTGGGGCGGAGCAGTGCCGAGAGTGTGGCATACTTTATGCTGAGTATCATTCCGGCGAGATTCTCCGTGGCGGTTCTGTTCGTTGTAGCATGCTTTGTATCAACAGCTATGGGAACGTCTGTTGGAACAATAACACTTCTGACGCCTATAGGAGTTGCGGTTGCCGATGCGTCAGGATTTAATCTGCCGCTCTGTGTGGCGTCCATCATGGGCGGTGCGATGTTCGGAGATAACCTGTCGTTCATATCGGATACGACCATAGCAGCATGTAATGGTCAGGGGTGTGCCATGAAAGATAAGTTCAGGGCAAACTTCTGGATAGCATTTCCTGTGGCGATTGTGACGCTCATAGTAATCTTGGTTAAGTCATTCAATACTGAGATAGGCGGAGCAGTACAACATGATTATAATATGATACAGATCATACCTTATGTTCTGGTACTCATAGGAGGAATAGTGGGATTTAATGTGTTTATAGTCCTGATAGTTGGAATCGTGTCAGGTTCCATCATCATGCTTGCCACAGGGCAGACGGCAGCAGTGGATCTCCTGACGAATATGGGAAGCGGTGCAGCGGGAATGTTTGAGACAAGTATGGTTGCTGTACTTGTGGCTGCCATGTGTTCACTAATCAGAGAGTATGGCGGGTTTGAGGCACTGCTTTCAGCTATAAAGAAGGTGTTCAAAGGTGACAAGGGAGGCCAGCTTGGAATCGGACTTCTGGTTGGAGCCATGGACATAGCCACAGCCAACAATACTGTCGCGATAGTCATGGCGAATCCGATAGCAAAGGAGATGGCAGAGGATTATGGTATATCCCCAAAGAGATCAGCGTCGCTGCTTGATACATTTTCATGCATATTCCAGGGAATCATTCCTTACGGTGCCCAGATGCTTGTTGCAATATCAGCGGTGTCGGAGCTGGGACATGAGATATCAGCATTCCAGATAATTCCAAATCTGTTTTATCCAATACTTCTTCTTGTCAGTTCGCTTGTGTGGATGCTTATAAGAAGTAATGACAAAACACATCTGGCAAAGAGACGGTAAAGAATATAAATTGACGAGATTTCGCAATATAATAAATAAATATTCGAAAAAACACGCAAAAAAACAAGAAAAATCTTGAAAATGCATGTTTTTTCGTTTTTATTTAAGAATTTTTATGCTATAATTTACACTTGTGAATTATAAATAAAAAATAGGAGGAGTAACATGGACGCATTCACAAACTTTTTAGGCAAAGTTGATGATATTGTCTGGGGCTTGCCACTCATAATACTCATCATCGTCTGCGGAATCTATCTGACGATCAGACTTAAGTTCCTTCAGATAGTTCATCTGCCAAAGGCACTGAGATTCATGATCAAGAATGAGGAAGACGGTACAGGAGAGGTGACGAGCTTTGGCGCGTTATGTACAGCACTTTCAGCAACTATCGGTACAGGTAACATCGTAGGAGTAGCAACAGCTATAGGTATCCTTGCCGGTGGTCCCGGAGCACTTTTCTGGATGTGGATCGCAGCGCTTTTTGGAATGGCAACAAAGTATTCAGAGGGACTGCTTGCTGTAAAGTACAGAAAGATTGACGAGGATGGACACGTTCTCGGAGGACCTTTCTATTACATTGAGAGCGGTATGGGTCACAAGTGGAGGTGGCTTGCAAAGATATTTGCATTCTTCGGAGCATGCGTAGGTCTTATGGGTATCGGTACATTTACACAGGTAAATGGTATTGCTTCTGCAGTTCAGGCTTTCTTTGATCCTGACAAGGTAAATACAGTATCAATCCTTGGAAATGACTACTCAATAGCCATCGTCATCACAGCATTTATACTTGCAATCCTTGTAGGACTTGTCGTAATCGGTGGAATTCAGAGAATATCAAAGGTTTCTCAGGTTATAGTGCCATTCATGGCAGTTCTCTACATTGTGGTGTGTCTGGTTCTTATCATAGTTAATATAAATAAAGTTCCAGCTGCATTTGCAACAATAGTCAAGTGTGCATTTAAGCCTATGTCATTTGCAGGTGGTGTTACAGCAAGTCTTGCAATTGCCATGCAGAAGGGTGTTGCACGTGGTATCTTCTCGAATGAGGCTGGTCTTGGTTCTGCACCTATCGCAGCAGCAGCCGCTCAGACAAAGGAACCTGTTCGTCAGGGCCTTGTAACAATGACAGGTACATTTATTGATACTATCATCGTATGTACAATGACAGGTCTTTCAATCGTTATGATGGGAAGCTGGCAGGATGGCAGCCTTGAGGGAATCTCAGTCACAACTGATGCATTCCAGAAGGGACTTTTCTTTATGCCAGGTCAGGTTGCAGCATTCATACTTATGATCTGCCTTGTATTCTTCGCATTTACAACTATCCTTGGTTGGGACTATTATGGTGAGAGGTGTCTTGAGTACCTCACAAACGGCAGCAAGGTCTCAGTTCAGATATATCGTTGGTTATACATACTTTGCGTATTTATCGGACCATACATGACAGTTAAGGCTGTATGGACTATCGCTGATATATTCAACGGACTTATGGCGATTCCGAATATCATAGCACTGCTTGCACTCAGCAGTGTGGTTGTGGCAGAGACAAAGGATTACTTTGCACGCCACAAGGAACTGTAGGGTTCGATTGAAGTAAATATTTATAATAATTGGGTGAGCATCTACCAGCAGTCAGGCCAAATTTTGTCTGGCTGCTTTTTTTAAAGCACACCAAAAGGAGATACGAATGGATATATTCGATAAGATAGAAAAGTTACAACAGAGTAGTGAGTATTATTATATAGATTATCTGCCGGAGAAGTGTATGGGAGATAGATTTTATGAGTTTGAGGAGTATTATTTCAGCCACAACCTGAACAGCTTTTGCGGGAAAGTTTCCAACATAGTAATAACTTTGCTGGCATATTATGACGCGTCGGGGGTGATGACGGAGTTTCCTGACGGCTATACAGGTAAATACAGGAGCCTGTACGAAGATAGTATGGATATAGCTAAAGAAAATTTTGATCAAATATCGGATTTGATTCATTTTGTATTGATAAATGAAATTTCATCAATTCAATTGTTGATGGGCAAGGACAAAGATATGTTGTTTAGCATCAATAACAGAAATTCTATAGAGGTTATAAATGCAACTTCTGATCAGTTAGATTTGATACAAAAATTAGTCATGCAAGAGGGTCTGTATTTGAGAAAATATATAGAAGAATAATACGATGCAAATGGCATCCGCAAACACATCATTAGGTCTTAGAAGATGTGTTTGCGGGTGCTTTTTTATTTGAGGGAGTTTTTTTGATTTATAAAGCAATAACAGTTGACAATAAAGTTAGTAGCGACTAACATTGTGGTTGTTAAGAGAATTGGATCAGGGGGATGTAACAAATGAAAGGTTCTGAGACTATAAAAGAAACACTGCACAAGGCGGATTGTGTCTTATATCTGGTTGGTGACAGAAGAGATAAAGTTGTCATTGTGTTATCAGGCAGCGAGGGCGGTCTGGAGCATACAGGAAAATGGAGGAAAAAGTTGTGAAAAAACAGTTTTTTGAGATCGAGAAGGACGGATTCTATGGAACATATTACGAGAATCCAAATGGGGCTGACTGTGCATTCATAGGACTGTTTGGAGACGATCCGAATGATTTTATGGCGAAGTGCGGAGCAAAGTGGCTTCACAAAAATGGTGTGAACGCACTCTGCATATCTCCTGGAAAGAAGAATTACAGCCATGTAAATAATCCGCTTGAGAGAATAGAGACGGCTATCGCATGGCTTAAGAGTCATGGAAACCGGAAAATAGGAATCATGGGAATGAGTACGGCTGGCATGGATTCCCTTGTTGCGGCATCGTATTTTCCTGATATCACATTGACATTTGGACTTACGGCAAGTGACTTTGTATGGCAGGGATTTGAACAGGGCAAAAAAGACGGATGTAAGGAATGGCCGATACCCGGTGCATCGACTCTTTCGTGGAGAGACGAGCCTCTTGCTTATATGCCATTTGTGTATGAGCATCCTGTGTACTGGCAGAAAATCGAGGAGGAGACAAAGGGCTCCGGCGACATTGAGCGCAGTACCTGTCTGTTTATCGATTCGGAGAAGGCCAGAGAACACACAGAAGAGGAAATGATCAAGGTCGAGAACATAAGGGGAAAGCTGTTTTTGATTGGTGCAGACGACGACTCGTTCTGGGAGGCGGGCAAATACATCCGCAGAATGGATCAGCGTCTGAAGGAGCGCCCGCATACATGTGAGTATGTGCCGCTTGTGTATGAGCATGGAACTCATTTTGTTCTGCCGGAATCGATGCTTCGTATGGCACTTCCGGTTGGACTGAAATTCGTCATGAAGTTTATATTCAAGGCTGCAAAGGATTATCCAAATGAGTGCGAGGCGACGAGAAAGGATATAGACAGAAGACTCTCAGCCGCACTTAAGGAATGGATACAGGAATAAAAAGGGCAGGCGATTAAAATGTTGAAATATGGAATGTATGCAAAAGCTGTGGAACTGCTGTGTTTTAAGCAGGCACTTGCAAGGCTTGCGCAGATATATCCTGATATGGACATGAAGAGATATAAAAGATCCGTGAAGAGAGAGTACAAGGAGATGCTTCTCAGAACTCCCGATATAGGTGGAAGCTCACTGGAGATGAACCTGTATATCGCAGCATTTGTATTTTCACTGCACAAGGCAGAGCCGGATAGGATCACACCTGAAGTTGTGGATGAGATGGTCACTGCGGTGTTCGATTCGCCTTTCATGGTGAAGGCGCATGAGAACAAGAAGTGTACGCTCTTCACTGACAATGTTCAGGACAAAAAGGTGCAGGAGAGCATAGCAAGCCAGACATCAAAGTATGAGCTTGACTGGAAATTCCACTACGAGAAAGGTGTAGACGAATTCTATAACACTTATACGGAATGTGGAATATTTTCATCATGATCTAAAGAAAGAATATGGTATGAGGAAGGAAAAATACAATGACTATCCATGAGTTCGGAAAAGAGAATAAAGAAACGATAATATTGATACATCCATCTGTTGTGAAGTGGGATTACTTTGAGAATGTAATTCCTCTGTTAGAAAAGAATTATCATCTGCTGGTTCCGGCACTTCCGGGTTATGATTTTGACAATGACAATGACTTTACAAGCGTGGAGCAGATTGCATCAGACTTAAATAACTGGATCAAGGCGAAGGGATTCACGGAGATATATGCTGTATATGGCTGTTCTATGGGCGGTTCCGTTGCGCTTATGGTTGCGCTGGGACAGAAGGTTAGAATACAGCATTGTGTAATAGACGGCGGAATCACACCGTATCAGTTGCCATGGATCGTGACACGCTTTATTGCGCTCAAGGATTATCTAATGATGATGATAGGCAGAGCAGGCGGTGTGGCTTTGCTGGAAAAGGCATTTGCTACAGACGACTATTCCAAGGAAGATCTGCAGTATGTTGCGGATGTTCTGAGACATTGCAGCAGCAAAACACTGTGGCGAACATTTGAATCGTGCAATAACTATAAGGTGCCGGATCCTGTTCCGAAGATTGATACGCACATCCATTATTGGTACGCAAAGAATGAAGAAAAAGAGCGGAAAAATGATATAGCGTATATCAGGCGCAGGCTACCTCAGACGGAGTTTGAAGTATTACCGGAACTCGGACACGGCGGACTTGTCTTACTCAGGCCTGAGTTGTTTGAGGAAATGATGAGCAAGTTTCAGTGAGATATGGAAAATATGAGTTAATATACGTTTGACATGAAGGGGGTGGAGAATGCTAATATAATATCAAAAGGTGCAACCGATAGACGGTTAGCCCTGATATTATTGGATACAAAAGTAACCGCTAAAGTTTGTTAGGACTGGGCGGTTATTTTTGTGTCTTATCATTGCTCTTAGAGCCAACGGCATAATCAAGAGCAAAGCAAGTGATGCATAAAGCTGATTATGGCTATAAACTCCTGTGATGAAGGCTAACCGCCTACCGAATAGGGTAGCACTGCATATATCACATCAAACAAATGTTCGACTCTCAATACTGATTCATAAATAAATACTGTTATAAACATAAAGACATGTTTTACGAAGACACAGGGTGGACGGTGTATAAACTATTTGAGTTCAATATAGGTGAAGGCCAGCCTGAGGATTAACCGCAGGAAAAAGAATATTATTTGCATGATAAATAATAGCAGGCAGATACTTGCTATTATTTTTTATTATATATATTGTGGTGAAAACACATTATTGAAAAAAATCTCAATACCCGCACTGCCGTTTTAAAGTTGAAACTGTTATAGTTATAGATAACAATGTATTTTAAGGGGTCAGTGATGGTGGTTTATATGCACAGATATTTGCAAAGAGATTCCCTGAGATGGTGAAGGAAATGTGCATCACGACAACTTTGACGATAGACTCGGATTATAATCTGGAGAAGTATATCGACAAGTTTCTTGAGAGAATTGTGTAGGTAGTTTGGCGAGAAGGGTAGCTTGGAGAGAAGTGTAATCAATAAAAAGCGCATAATATTTTCGCAAATTAAAATAAAACCGGGAAAAGGATACAAAGACATTAGAAATTGTATCCTTTTCCTGGTTTTTGTCATTTTAGATAAAATTTTATGCACTTTTGAATGCTGAGAGGTCTTGCTGGCCAACAAATTGTAAACTAGAGCAAGCCTCTAGTCCTTTAACTGGCAATCCGGGCCACCCGGGCGGCAAAGCCGCCCGCGCCTGATATTACTACTCAGCGTCCTTTATCTCACTGTGAAGTTCCTGCAGTGACTTCACATCGCTGTCACCGTGCGCCTGAACGTACAGGATACCCTTTGCGGTTGCTCTTGCGCCTGCAATTGTAGTCATATAAGGAATCTTAGCCTTGATGGCAGCCTTTCTGAGGTAACTGTCGTCGTGGGCACTTTCCTTGCCGCTTGGAGAATTGACTATCAGGTCTATAGAGCCATTTGTTATAAGGTCGTTGATGTTTGGTCTGCCCTCCTGGAGCTTTTTGACTTTCTCAGCTTTTACTCCGGCAGCCGTAATTATGGCATATGTTCCGCTTGTAGCAAGGATCTTGAAACCAGCTTTTTCGAAAAGCTGAGCGATCTCGATAACCTCATCCTTGTCCTTTCTGTTTACAGAGATCAGGACAGTTCCGCTTGTAGGAAGGAGAGTCTGTGTAGCCTCCTGAGCCTTGTAGAATGCCTCTCCGTAGTAGGTTGAAAGTCCGAGAACCTCACCTGTGGATCTCATCTCAGGTCCTAAGATCGGGTCAACCTCTGGGAACATGTTGAATGGGAATACAGCCTCCTTAACTCCGTAATATGGTATGTGCTGCTCCTTGAGAGCTGGAACAGGAGATGGTCTTCCTGTGAGCTCTGATGTGATGATATCAGTAGCGATAGGAACCATGCGCACGTTACATACCTTTGATACGAGAGGTACTGTACGGGATGCTCTAGGATTTGCCTCGAGAACATATACCTTGCCTTTCTCAATAGCGTACTGCATGTTCATAAGACCTACGACATGCATTTCCTCAGCGATCTTCTTTGTATATTCCTTGATAGTAGCAACATTCTCAGCAGTGATGTGTACTGAAGGAATGATGCATGCTGAATCACCTGAGTGAACTCCGGCAAGCTCAATGTGCTCCATAACGGCAGGAACAAATGCATGAGTTCCGTCGCTTATGGCATCTGCCTCACACTCAAGAGCGTGATTCAGAAATCTGTCTATAAGTATAGGTCTGTCCGGTGTGACACCAACGGCAGCTCTCATGTAGCCATCAAGGCTCTCATCGTCATATACGACCTCCATACCACGTCCGCCGAGAACGTATGATGGACGGACCATGACTGGATAGCCAATCTTGTGAGCAATCTCAAGTGCCTCGTCAACAGTAGTAGCCATACCAGATTCTGGCATAGGAATCTCAAGCTTATCCATCATCTCACGGAAGAGATCTCTGTCCTCTGCAAGATCGATGACAGCAGGAGATGTACCGAGGATCTTGACGCCGTTCTTCTCAAGGTCAGAAGCAAGGTTAAGAGGTGTCTGACCGCCGAACTGTGCGATGACGCCCACTGGCTTTTCCTTGTTGTAAATGCTGAGAACATCCTCAAGTGTAAGTGGCTCAAAGTAGAGCTTATCTGATGTATCATAGTCAGTTGAAACAGTTTCTGGATTACAGTTTACTATGATAGTCTCAAATCCGAGCTTCTTAAGTGCCAGTGATGCATGTACGCAGCAGTAGTCAAACTCGATACCCTGACCGATTCTGTTAGGACCTCCGCCGAGGATCATAACCTTTGGCTTGTCCTCATTTATCGGATTGCTGTCAGGTGCATTGTATGTGGAGTAGTAGTAAGCGCTGTCCTTTGTTCCGCTTACGTGTACGCCTTCCCATGCCTCAGTAACTCCGAGCTCGATTCTCTTATTTCTGATGTCCTCCTCAGGAATCTCAAGGATCTGGCTGAGGTATCTGTCTGAGAAACCGTCCTTCTTTGCAGTGGTGAGAGCCTCGTCGGATGGGAGAGTACCCTTGTGTGCTGCGAGAGCTTCCTCTTCCTCAACAAGTTCCTTCATCTGCTCAACGAAGTAGTGCTTAACCTTTGTTATATCGAAGATCTCATCTACTGTAGCACCCTTTCTGAGCGCCTCGTACATGATGAAATGTCTGTCGCTTGATGGATGTGCAAGCATGCGCAATAGTTCATCCTTGCTCTTTGTATTGTAGTCCTTGGCGTAGCCGAGACCGTATCTTCCTGTCTCAAGGCTTCGGATAGCCTTCTGGAAAGCCTCCTTGTAGGTCTTACCGATACTCATGACCTCACCTACGGCACGCATCTGTGTTCCAAGCTTGTCCTCGACACCCTTGAACTTCTCGAATGCCCAACGTGCGAACTTGATAACCACGTAGTCACCGTCCGGAACGTATTTGTCCAGTGTGCCGTACTTACCGCACTCGATATCCTTGAGGGTAAGTCCTGTTGCCAGCATGGCTGACACAAGGGCAATAGGGAATCCTGTAGCCTTTGATGCCAGAGCAGAAGAACGGGATGTTCTAGGGTTGATCTCGATTACGATGATTCTGTCAGATACAGGGTCATGTGCGAACTGTACATTTGTTCCACCGATGACCTCAACAGAGTCAACGATCTTGTATGCCTGCTCCTGAAGTCTCTTCTGAACGTCCTCAGAGATTGTGAGCATAGGAGCGGAGCAGAATGAATCACCTGTGTGTACGCCGAGAGGATCGATGTTCTCGATGAAACATACAGTGATCATATTGCCTTCGCAGTCACGTACAACTTCAAGCTCAAGCTCCTCCCATCCGAGGATTGACTCCTCAACGAGAACCTGACCTACAAGGCTGGCCTGGAGACCTCTTGCACAGACAGTCTTGAGCTCCTCCTTGTTGTATACGAGTCCGCCGCCGGCACCGCCCATGGTGTATGCAGGACGAAGAACAACAGGGTAGCCGAGCTGATCTGCGATGGCGAGAGCCTCATCTACCGAGTAGGCAACCTCACTTCTTGCCATTTCTATTCCGATTGCGTTCATGGATTTCTTGAATTCGATTCTGTCCTCACCGCGCTCTATGGCATCTACCTGAACACCGATGACTTTGACATTGTATTTGTCTAAGATGCCTTCTTTTGCAAGTTCAGCACAAAGGTTAAGTCCTGACTGTCCTCCGAGATTTGGAAGAAGAGCATCAGGTCTCTCTTTTGCAATTATCTGCTCAAGTCTCTTGACATTGAGTGGCTCAATGTATGTGACATCAGCTGTCTCAGGATCTGTCATGATGGTAGCAGGGTTGGAATTGACCAATACGATCTCGTATCCAAGCTTCTTGAGTGCCTTGCAAGCCTGAGTTCCTGAGTAGTCGAACTCACATGCCTGACCGATGATGATTGGACCAGATCCTATTATCAGAACTTTGTTAATGTCTTCTCTTTTTGGCATATTTTTCTCCTTATTGTAAAATGATTCTTGTTCAGAGCGAGAGCACTGAAAACTACATGAAATCACACAAAACAAAGAAATATCTTTATGTGATTTTTGTTATTGTTGGGCGTAATTTACTTTCTTTTATAAAAAAGCCCAAATTATTAATATTATAAAGTATAAGAGCCAAAAAGTACAGAGCAAATGAAGAAATATATTGAAAAAATAAACTAAAATATGAGATGGATTAAGAATTAAATTAAAGAGAATTATATTAAAAAGAAGCAGGGAACAGCAGATGACGGTCTAAAAAATCCGGCAAGTATGAAATGCCATACATGCCGGATAAACTGCGATATTACAATCTGTATTAAAAAACACAGATAAAATGTCTTATAACACCTTTGAAAGGAAATCCTTAAGCCTAGGATTCTTAGGGTTGCCGAAGAATTCCTCCGGTGTACCGGATTCAAGAATCTGTCCGTCGTCAATAAATACGACCTTATTGGCAACCTCTCTGGCAAATCCCATCTCATGGGTAACAATGATCATTGTCATGCCTTCATCTGCAAGAGCCTTCATGAGATCAAGAACCTCACCGACCATCTCAGGGTCGAGAGCGGAGGTTGGCTCATCAAACAGAATGACATCAGGATTCATGGCAAGAGCACGGACGATGGCAACACGCTGTTTCTGACCGCCTGAGAGAGTAGATGGATATACATCCGCCTTGTCCTCCAGACCGATCCTCTTCAGGAGTTCCTCAGCCTTTGCATGTGCCTCGGCAATGATCTCTGATTTTGTTGTTGTGATTTCCTGCTTTGTCTGCTTTTCCTTGCGGAAGAGGTTTGTTACAGGGAGCAGGAGATTATGCCGCTTTGCCTTCTTCAGATCCTGACATCTGACATAGACAGGTGCAAGCATGATATTCTGTATAACAGTCTTGTTGTTGTACAGGTTGAAATGCTGGAAAACCATACCCATATGACGGCGGTGTATGTTGATATCGACCTTAGGGTCTGCTATATCAACACCATTGAATATAATCTGGCCGCCGGTAGGATCTTCCATACAGTTCAAACAGCGAAGAAATGTACTTTTACCAGAACCTGAGGGACCGATAACAACCATTATATCGCCTTTGTCTATGGTGATATTGATGCCGTTTAAGACCTTGTTATCACCGAAGCTTTTTTCAAGATTAATGACGTCTATCACTCTTTCTCAGGCTCCTTTCCATTAATTTGATTCCCAGGCTGATGAGAAGCACCATCACGATGTAGATGAGTGCCATGACCAGATAAGGAACCATGAATTCGTAGCTGTTACTTCCGATGTAGTTGAATGCAACGTAGAGATCAGTTGCTCCGACAAAACTTACAACTGAAGTCTCCTTTATTAAAGAAATAAATTCATTTCCAAGGGTTGGCAGAATATTCTTGACTGCCTGAGGTATAACGATTTTGAGCATGGTAGTCGAAAAACTGAGTCCCATGGCACGTCCACCTTCCATCTGACCTGGATCAACGGAGAGTATACCACCACGCATGATCTCTGAGATGTAGGCACCGCTGTTGAGTCCGAATACAAGCATAGCCACCTGAACTCCTGTCATGTGTCCTCCCACTATAGGAAGAAGAACATAGTAGAAGAGAAGAAGCTGTACAACCATAGGTGTTCCACGGAAGAAACCTACATATACACTGCAGATCGCATCCAGAACTCTAGGCAGACGCTTGTACTTTGGAATTACCCTTACGGTAGCTATGAGGGTACCGATTACTATACCGATGATAAGACCGGCAATGGCTATTATCACAGTATTCTTCAGACCCTCGACTACCTTAACATACCCGTTGTTGTCGATGAATATTTCTATGAACTTTTGTATTTTTGTAGAAATGTCTCCCATGAAATATCCTTTCAAACATAATTGGCGTTAATACTAAAATTACTAAATCTGAATTAGAATTTACTGCATTGCGTTAAGAGCAGCAGTGATGCTGGCTGCAGGAGCAGCATCGATGATAACATAGTTGAGGTTACCATTTAAAAGATCCTGAACTGCAAGAGAACCGTTCTTGTAGCCAGTTGAAGTCATAGCCAGCTTTGTGAATCCCCAGTCTGCGTCGCCCTCGCAGTAGAACTGTCCGGTAGTACCTGTCTGGAAACCAATCTTCATGTCTGAACCCTTAGCCTGAAGGATCTTGTTGACATCATCGGCTGTCTTGCACTCATCAAACTCTGCATTGTCAGATGTAACGATAAGCTTCTGTGAAGCCTTGTAGTATGAATCTGAGAAGCTTACATACTCCTCACGGTCTGGCTTTATAGTAAGACCTGCCATAGCGATATCACACTTGTGCTGACCAACTGAGAGACATACAGCGTCGAAATCCATGTTCTGGATAACGAGCTCCTTGCCAAGCTTGTCTGCGAGAGCCTTAGCTATCTCCATATCGACACCATAGTAGTTCTCACCCTTTGTATACTCAAATGGCTCGAATGCAGCATTTGTTGCAACTACAAGCTGATCCTTGTTTGCATCAAGCTTTGCTGACTCAACTGCAACTGGCTCACCGTCACCGAAGTAGTGATTGCAGATCTCCTCAAATGATCCATCCTCGTTCATTGACTTTATGAAATCATTGACCTGTGTTAAGAGCTCAGGCTGATCCTTGTCAACACCGAAAGCATACTGCTCATCTGTAAGGTCAATCTCGATGACCTTTGCAGTCTTCTTTGATGAAGTGCTCTCTGAAGCAGCCTCTGAAGAATCATCCTTGCTTCCACATGCAGTAAGGGCTGTCATAGCCAGAACTGCTGATACTGAAAGTGCTAAAAATTTTTTGAGTTTCATTTTACATCTTCCTTTCATAATATCTGCACATATCTGTGCATTTCTTCTTTTCAACTGAATAAATATACCATTGTGTTTAAGAAAATGCAATTAATATATGAAAAAACTCATATAAAAAGATGACAAAATCGGGATAAAGGGGAAAAAAAGGAAATTTATTCATGTTTTATTCATTATTTATAAATAAACATTGTTCTATGAATGCTATTTACTATATAATAAATTGTACTAAAACAAAAAAATGTTGATGTTATAAAAAGGGAGGACAAATAATATGAGGTACGAGATAAAAGGTGGCATGATGCCTGTTGTTGAGATAATCCTTGAGGCGGGAGAGTCCATAAGCTGTGAGAAAGGTGCAATGGTTTGGATGTCACCTAATATGCAGATGCAGACATCTGGAGGCGGGGTTGGTAAGATGTTCACCAGAGCCATGACAGGAGAAGCGATGTTCCGTAATACTTATACAGCACAGGGAGGACAGGGCCTGATAGCATTTGGGTCAAGTTTTGTTGGAAATATCATGGCGGTAGAGATAGGACCGGGCAAGGAAATAATTTGTCAGAAGTCTGCATATCTTGCATCGACTCCGGGAATCAATCTGGAGATAGCTTTTCAAAAGAAGATAGCCGGCGGGTTCTTCGGAGGTGAGGGATTTATTATGCAGAGGATTACAGGTCAGGGAATAGTGTTCCTTGAAATCGACGGTTCTGTTGTGGATTATATGCTTGCACCGGGACAACAGATGGTCATAGACACAGGATATCTTGCCATGATGGATGCAACATGTACACTGAATGCTGAGACCGTTAAGGGCGGGGCAATGAATATGTTGTTCGGAGGTGAAGGATTTTTTAATACCGTAGTCACAGGCCCGGGAAGGATAACACTGCAGACAATGCCTAAGTCACAGCTTGCGGCTCAGATAGCATCCGTGATGCCATCTAAATAACCGCCAGAGTCATATCATTAAGCCCACTCCAAAAAAGAACACAGCAGTATCTTCCAATGTCGGCTAACTTGAAAATAAAAAGTCAAATATATAATTTTGACGAAAATATAGTCGGATTTAGTGTTTGAACTTAGATTTTTCAACCAAAATTTGCAAAATACTGCAAACTTATGCGATTAAGGTCTAGACAACCGGACAAATAAATTATATGATACAAGGGTTGAACGTTAGAATTGCCTATTTAATATAGAATGTTTTGACGTGCAACCCAGACATATAACTATAATATTGTTAGGTAGCAAGGGAGACTTTTATGAAAGCGTACAGTGAATTATCAAGAGAAGAGTTAATGGAACTTAGAGAGCAGCTGCTTGCGGCATATGAAGAGAAGAAGGCTCTTGGCCTGAACCTTGATATGTCAAGAGGAAAGCCATCACCAACCCAGCTTGGAGTATCTGTTGGTCTTATGGATGTTATCAACAGTGATTCTGATATGAAGTCAGAGTGTGGCATAGACTGCAGGAACTATGGGTGCCTTGATGGAATTCCAGAGGTCAAGAGACTTATGGCTGAGATGATGGGAACCACTGAGGATCATATCTTTATCGGTGGTAACGCAAGTCTTACTCTTATGTTTGACACTGTATCAAGGGCATATACACATGGAATAATGGGAGAGACACCTTGGTGCAAGCTTGACAAGGTGAAGTTCCTCTGTCCTGTTCCGGGATATGACAGACATTTTGCTATCACAGAGCATTTTGGAATAGAGATGATCAACATACCTATGTCAGAGACAGGTCCAGACATGGATATGGTTGAAGAACTTGTAAATTCAGATCCAACAGTAAAGGGTATATGGTGCGTGCCAAAGTACTCAAACCCACAGGGAATCTGCTACAGCGATGAGACCGTAAGAAGATTTGCAAATCTTAAGCCTGCAGCTAAGGATTTCAGGATCTTCTGGGACAATGCATATGTCATCCATCATCTGTATGAGGACAATCAGGTAGAGATACTTGATATCATCGGAGAGTGTGAGAAGGCCGGCAATCCGGATATGGTATTTGAGTTCGCTTCAACATCAAAGGTAAGCTTTCCTGGTTCAGGAGTTTCAGCTATGGCTACATCACATGCAAACCTTGAGGATGCAAAGAAGCATTATACAATTCAGACTATAGGAAACGATAAGGTAAATCAGCTTAGACATGCAAGATACTTCAAGAATCTTGATGGTCTTAAGGAGCATATGAAGAAGCATGCTGATTTCATGAGACCAAAGTTTGAGGCTACACTCAAAGTTCTTGAGGAGGAGCTTGATGGACTTGGAATTGGTTCATGGATCAAGCCTCTCGGCGGATATTTCATATCATTTGACGCTATGGAAGGCTGTGCAAAGGCTATAGTTGCAAAGTGCAAGGAGGCTGGAGTTATCCTCACAGGTGCAGGAGCAACATTCCCATACCATAACGATCCAAAGGACAGCAACATCAGGATCGCACCTTCATTTCCAACACCGGAGGAGATGCAGCAGGCAACAGAGATATTTGTTCTCTGCGTAAAGCTTGTAAGTGTTCAGAAACTGCTTGAGTCATAAATGACAATGTCGGAGTAATGCTGCAGATAGGCTCTGCGGGGTATATGACAATAAAAAAACAGCAATTAAAAAATTCCAATTATAGAAATATTAATAGTAAACAAAGATAGAAAGATCTCATTCATATGGATGGGATCTTTTTTTGACCATTCATATCATGATTGTTTGATATATTCTGTGGCTATTCAATCAATAACAATCAAATAGGTAACAAGATATGAATAGCGCAAACGGTTGAAATATTATGATTATACATAAAGTTACAAAATGTTCATAAAATAGCCATAAATTTGGCGATTTTTCATCATTGATATATCACAATTAGGTATCTATAATCTAGAAGGGATAAGAATAGATTTATTGTGTCGTAATCTGACATATAAAGCAAGGAGGTGGCTGGTTGTTTAATTATTACATATATAAATCTTACTTTAATGCCAGACACAGTTTTAATGGTGACAGGGAGAAAATGCATGGGCATTCGTTCACGTTAGTCACATATATAGGAATGAAGGATAAGAGTGAGAATATACCTTTTTTCAGACTTGAGGCGATAGTTTCAGCGTTCATTGACCAGTACAGAGGCAAGTATCTGAATGAACTTCCTGAGTTTCGGAAATGTGAGAACACGCTCGAGACATTGGGCGATTATTTCTATGAAGAACTCAGACGCAGGCTTGAGAAGATTGGAATGGAGCTTTATCAGCTAGATATATCTGAAAATCCTCTTTGCGTGTATCAAGTGTCGGACAGACTGTTGCTGCCTACTATGAATATGGATACTAGCAACAGAAACTATCAAAAGATATTTGACGACATACTGAGACTTGAGAGTATGACAGGAGCAAACAATTCTCAATAGATTTTACTAGAAGAAAAGGCGTGATTATATGAAGAACAGAAGAACAAAAATTAAGAGACTTATAGGGATTATAACTGCGGTATGTATGGTGATCATCTTTTCAGGTGTTTCCATATTTGGGAGTCAGGCACAGACACTCTCCGATGGAAATGGTGGAAACATAGAAGTGACAACGGATGACGAGTACATCTATCTGGAATACAGAGGTCCGTGGACTAATTATATTCAGCAGACATTCGATGTATCTGCAAATGGGCAGACAGCTCTGGGGGCATTATCCAAGTTAGTTATAAACACAGGCAACAATGGCGATGGTTCATCATTCAGCGTGTTAAATGCATGGTATCAGGCAATCGATGGCGCCACTGGTTATACGACAAATACCGGTGCATCGTCATCTGGCTGGGGATATGCGGATATGTCCTGGAGTGCAAAGGTGCCGGTCAGCACATATGGAACAGATGTGCAAAATATAACAATAGGCTGGAATGGCAATACGGCCGAGCTTGATATAGCAGGTGGTAGTTCATCCTCTGAGGCGACCACGGAGGTCGGAAGCGAGACAACCACAGAGGCTGAGAGCGAGACAACCACTGAAGCTGGGAGCGAGACAACCACTGAGGCTGCAGAAAACAGTACAGAAGAAACTACGACCGAAGATGCGACTGAGAATACCGCTGTGACAACAGAACAGGCATCAGAGAGCACTACAGAACAGACAACAACTGAGGTCAGCACTACAGAACAGACAACGGAGAATGCCACAACAGAGACGGGAACAACTGAGGAGATCACAGGACCTGTCACATCCGGACTTGTGGTCGACGGGTATTATGGTGAGTGGAGTCAGTATCCGTCAGCGGATATAACCTACAACGGTAACAATAGTTACTCAGTTCACAAGGGACAGCTTGCAGTGGAGAATGGAAGACTGTATGTACACTTTTCCATGAACGATCTGTATACATCCCAGATGCAGTTTAATCTGTGGAATATCACAGTAGATGGAAAATCATGTGTGCTTAATGTACTCCCTGTGAATTCTGACGGATCAATAAACTGGGGTGGTCAGACTAACGGCTTTGGAGCAGGAGTATACAGAAATTTCGGAGTGTTTGCAGGCTACTACAATGATGTGGATGGCGATGTGGCATTCACAGTATATGATGCGGCACATACAGAGACGGGCAAGGGTGATGAAATAGAGTTTTCCATATCACTTAACAAACTCGCAGATTATCTTGGCATAAAGCTGGATCAGGGCGCAACAATCACTGTGTCCAACCCTAATATAGGAGCGGAGGGTGTCACAATAACCGGAACACCTACAGGTCCTTGGGTTGGTGCTGCTATAGCCCTTATAATGGCTATAGGCGGAGTAATAGTATATAGAAGAAAGAAAATATAAACTGCTAAATGCTATAGCAGGGTGTGAATATAAATGAGAGGAGGTGCACGCCGATGATGAATATAGTTTTTGTTATACTGTTAGTGTTTTGGGTATATATATTGTCCGTGCTGAAACGTGGAAAGCTGGATTTCTGGTATTTTATAACAGGAAGCATTGGAATTTTTGTGTTCATGCTCATCAAGGTTGAGCCAGTCGTTCTTGCACCTCTTCAGAAGAGCGTGTCCGCAGTTGCTGGCATGTTCGGCGATATGACAGGCATATATGAGGGATATTTCAACAAGAACATAGTGTTCATATCGACCGGTGATGCCAACCTGTCAATGTATATAGATTATGAGTGCTCAGGAATAGTGGAGATGCTGGCATTCCTGTCGCTTTTGTGGTTTTTTCCTATGTACCACACATATGAGAAGGTGGTACTCAGCATAGTTGGACCGGCCCTCATATTTGCGGCAAATGTACTCAGGATATTCACCATATGCCTAATTGTCCATGCGTTCGGTGGAGGGGCGTATTTCGTCGCCCACAGCATAATAGGACGTCTGGTATTCTATGCATGTACTGTCCTTTTGTATTTCTTCGTGTTCACAAAAGCTCAGATCATCAGACAGAAGGTAGGAGGTTTCAGATATGACACTGATAACACAGATCTTTCATAGCTCCATACTTTTCTGGGCGGCATGGGTCATCATACCGATCGTCATGGAGATTATACCTACCATTGGCAATTTTTTTATACTGATAAAGAAGAAACTGGTGTCGAGGAAGGCGAAGGCAATCAACTTCTCACCGGAGATAACACTTATCATACCTGTGTATAATCAGGAACATAGCCTTCACAGATGTATAAGCTCCATAGATGCGTCAAGCTATCCTAACAGCAAGATATACATACTTGTTGTAAATAATATGAGCACTGACAAGAGCTTTGACGTATTCTGCAAATGTCAGGAGGAATTCCCAGATCTGACAATGAACTGGGTAAATTCAAAACAGGGCAAGTCTAAGGCTCTCAACCTGGGGCTTTTCAACAGCTACGGCAAATACATCATACACATAGACAGTGACGGTGTGCTCCAGAGGGATGCCATCAGGAACATGGTGACTAAATTCGAGAGGAATCCTGACATCGACTGCATGACCGGAACGATCATGACCAACCCCGAAATGGTCGATGATACCGACAGATTTGGACTCAGACTGCTTAGAAAGCTGGAGTTCTTTGAATACTGTCAGGCGTTCCTTGCTGGCAGGAATTTCCAGTCGGAGTTCAATAATATATTTACTTTATCAGGTGCTTTCTCAGCATTCAGACGATCAACCATCATGAAAACCAATATGTACAATACGGATACTGTGTGCGAGGACACCCATGTAACGTTTCAGATAAGGGATGTGCTCGGAGATAAGGTAGCTCTGTGCAGTGAAGCTATATTTTATGTTGATCCAATAGAAGATATGAACAGACTATATATACAGAGACAGAGATGGCAGAGGGGCGAGATAGAGGTTGTCCACATGTTCATGAAGAACAGGATGAACGCTGTGCGAGGATTTTTCTCTGACTTCATTGTGAGACTGGTTATGTTCGATCACACATTTGCATTCCCGCGTATGATATGGTACTTTGCACTGATATGCCTTGGAATATTCCAGGATTATCCGTTTACGCTCATCATAGATTCAGTCATAATCATGTATCTTTTGTATGTGTTTACCACAACACTGCTATATATATGTATAAGTCTTTTTCTGAGCCCGTTTAAACAGCTCAGAAGATATTACATGAGAAAATGGTATCTTGTATTCCTGCTTCCTCTGTACAACTTTGTCGTGTTCTGGTTCAGATTTGCAGGAATAATCAACTCCATGAAGTCTAAGGGAAGCTGGAAAATGCAAAATTTCAGCGAGGAGAGACAGACGGCGTGGAGCATCATAAAGCATGACTTCCGCTGGCTTGGAAGATTGGTGTACAAGGTGACAGGAAGGAGAAAATGTCATGAGCAGGAAAGCTGAAAAGAATAAGACATATAGAGGACGAGTAGTGGCAGCTTTTGCTGTTGTTCTGTTCATGATAGCTCTGGAAACCATATACTATGTTTATCACATGAAGACCAATAGAGACAACATCCTTTCAGCGTATAAGGATGACCAGCTGCAGACGGTATCTATTCTGGCTGAGAGACTGGAAGGTTTGAGTGAGAAAGATATGGAGTCAGTCATCAATGAAGTAGTTGATGTATCCGGTTCGGAATGGGCGTTCATTATAGAAGAGGATGATATCATGTTTATCAAGGATGCGGCAACCACGGCGGAACTGTCTAACATGACTGCATCAGGTCTGGACGAATATATGAGCGAGCAGAAAGGAATAGTCAGTGTGACTTCTGTTGCCGGATCTGATTACGTTATTGGGATGTTCGCCGACAGATCGTATGTGCTCTCAGCATACGGAGTTAATGATTTTGAATTCTATATCGTAATAGCTGTGATAGCAGCCTTTCTTGTTCTTGGCGGCATGGTTATAGAATATGCCGGCAGGATAGGACATATGGGCAGAAAGGTTCAAAGATTAGAACATGAACTTACAGCGAGAAATGAGAAATTCGATGAATATGAGAGACTTACAGAAAGCTATGAGGAAGAGTTAAGGCAGAAGGATATTGAGCCTGCAGATAAAAGATCAGGCAGATATTACGATATGGAGGTTGTGGATTCTCTGCTCTCAAAATCGACAGATCCGGAGCTTTATCCGATCACTTTCTTGTTCATAAGTGTTCAGATGGGAGATCGTTATTTTTCAAGAGATGAGATATTCAGGATAATGGATTTCATAAAGGGCTGCATGGGATCTAATCATGTAACCGCAGAAATGTCAAAGGGCAATTTTGTTGTGCTTATGTATATGACAGATATGTCAACGGCTGAACAGATACGTGATAAGATGCTTGAAAGCTGGAAAAGAACCTCAGCAAATGAAGCGGGGGCTGAGATTAGAACAGAACTCAGAGCTGTCACAGACGGCGATGATCCGAGAAAAGTATTCTACGGGGAGGAGATGAACAGATGAGATTCAGACAATACAAATTCAAATTCTACCTCAATGCCAGACATGGAATATATAAAAATGGAGTACTTGGGGAGGTACATCCTCACACCTGGGAGATCGTCATAAATGTTGTCAAGGGACGAGATGAGACTGTAAAGTTCCATCATCTGGAGCACAGAGTTGAAGAATTTCTGAGCAGATATCAGGACAAGACTTTGAATGAGATTGCACCATTTGACATGATAAATCCCACACTTGAGAATATGTGTGAGTATTTCAAAGATGAGCTGACCGAAATACTCAACAGAAACGGCTGGATATTCCTGATGATGGAGATGAGTGAGTCACCGTCAATGTCGTATGTGGTTAGTCTCATTGATGACAGTTACACCGAAGAGATGCAGACCATCAATTCTCTGACAGACAGGATATTGAAAGAAATAAAGCAGAGCCGAGAAGTTGAGAAAAAAGATTGACAATTTACCAATAAGAATTGTTATATAATAGCTATGTATATAACACGTGGGAAGTAAGATATGTCAGTAAACAGCAGGAACAGAACTGAATATGAGATAAAAAGAGCCAGGAGGAGATTTGCTATCATCTTCCTGGCTGCTGTTGTTGCCACGGCAGGTATGATATCTTTTATCATAACAAAACAGGCAGTTGACAATATGAGAAGCAAGATAGTGAACCTGATATCATCTAACGACCAACAGATTGGATAAATTGAGTCGTGATGAGACTATAGACAGGATTTATAGCGATATGTATAATAAATAAAATAGTTGACAAAATGATCGATATGTTTTAACATAACGGTGTTATTAAACGTAACGCTGTTATGTTATTTTATATTATAATTAAATGGGTGAGGATTATGGCAAAGAAAATACAACATGACAGCGAGACGAGGAAAGAACTTCTAAAGTGTGCCAAGGAAGAGTTCATGGATAAGGGATTTATGGGTGCGTCACTTAGAAATATATGTCAGAAGGCAGGAGTGACAACCGGAGCTTTATATTTCTTTTTTAAGGATAAGGACGATCTGTTCTGCAATGTTGTGGGACACATGATGGACAGACTCAATGCTGTGTTGACCGAGCATTTTTCCGTTGAGGTGGACGAGATGAACAATGGCATGGCATCAGACCACAATGAGGACAGTGATTTTGAGTCGGCCAGGAACATAGTGCATGAGATTTATATGCATAAAGAAGAAGTGCTTCTTGTTCTTACGAAGTCACAGGGATCCAGCATGGAGAGCATGCCAGACAATATAGTGGATCAGATGGATGCACACAATGCATTTATATGTGAGGCGATGTGCAGGGCTTATGGAACACCGATGGTTGACAGGAATGTGGTACATTGGATGTCTCATTCACAGATTGATATGTTTATATTCATGGTGACACATATTGACAATGAGAAGGATGCCTTGAAGTTCGTTGAGACAGGTATGAAATATCTGATCTCAGGCTGGTATGGCTTGGTTAAGCCGTGGCAGGATCCAGAATAAGATTTGACCGGAATAGAAAAATGAAAACAGTAAAATGAAAAATGTGGTACAGGGGAATCAAATTCCCATTATGTCTTATTACAGGTCTTCCGAATTATAGGAAGACCTAAAAAAAGGCTTAAACCATAACGGTGTTATGTATGCAAATGAACATTTGAATAGCTGCTAAAGTGTAATGGATTGCTATAAAAAATAAAGTAAATGAAAATTAGAACAACGAGGATATCATAAAGGAGAAAAAATTATGTATTTGGAAGTGTCAGGAGTAAAGAAGAGCTATGGAGAGGGTGGAAGCTATGTGCAGGTGCTTAAAGGTATAAACACAGGTGTTGAAAAAGGACAGATGTGTGTTATACAGGGAACGTCAGGTTCAGGTAAGTCAACACTTCTGAACTGTATAGGTGGTCTTGACACCATGGATTCAGGTTCGATAAAGGTTGATGGAACAGAGATATTGGGTATGACCAGTGACCAGCTCGCGGATTACAGACGAGATAATCTGGGATTTATATTCCAGTTCTATAACCTTGTTCCAAACCTCACTGTGAGGGAGAACATACAGGTGTGTGAGTATCTGACAGATGATCCGCTTCCTATGGATGACTTGATAGAGACTCTAGGACTTACTGAGCATCAGAACAAGTTCCCCTCACAGCTCTCAGGTGGACAGCAGCAGAGATGCGCAATAGCGAGAGCTCTGGTTAAAAATCCAAAACTTCTCCTCTGCGATGAGCCGACAGGAGCTCTTGATTCCAAGACTTCAAGAGATATACTTGTTCTTCTTGAAGAGATAAATGAGAAGTATGGAACGACCATGCTGATAGTAACCCACAACAATTCCATCAAGAATATGGTGCACAAGGTTATCTTCATAAAAGATGGTCTTGTAAGCAAAGAGTACGAGAACGAAGAGAGAGTTCCAGCGGCAGAATTGGAGGATTTGTAATATGCAGAAGGTTTTGAGAAAAAGGGTTCTGAGGGATCTGAAGGAGAATCTGTTCAGATACATAGCACTTGCATTTCTTATCATCATGGGTATGTATGTCATTGTCTCGCTGATAGGAGCCGGATATACGATCATTGACAATGGTGAGACACATGACGAGGCAAATAAGATAGAGGATGGTCAGTTTTCCGTATTCGTTCCACTGAGCGATGAAGAAATATCCCGGCTTGAGGATGTGGGTACTGAGGTTGAGCAGATGTTCTACGAGGATTACGATGTCATGGATGGTAAGACTATCAGGGTATTTGCCAACAGGGAGAACATAGATCTTGTGGAATGTGATGAGGGAAATCTTGCGGAGGCTGATGATGAGATAGTTGTTGAGAAGAGATTCAGTCAGGTAAATGATATTTCTGTCGGAGATATAATACAGATAGCAGGAAATGAATTCAAGGTGACAGGAATAGGGACATCACCTGATTATAATGCGCTTTTCAAGGAGATGTCAGATACAGTTGTCGACAGCAAGGTGTTTGGAACAGTATTCGTTACAGAGGGTGCATATGGTAAACTTCATGCAACAGGCGAGAGTGTTAAGACAGAGACATATCTTTATGCGTTCAGACTTAAGGGCAAGACCACATGTGATGATGTGAAGAACGCTCTTGAGGACATTAAGGTTGATGCAAATATTACATCATTTGTGACAAGTGATGATAATCCGAGAACAGGCGGAGCCGCTGATGACCAGCAGATCAATGTACAGGCGGGTTATTTCTTCGGTGTACTGCTCATGCTTCTGTTTACATATGTCATATCGGTATTTGTTGTACATGGAATAGAGAAGGAGAGCAGCGTCATAGGTGCACTTTATGCCCTGGGGGTCAAGAGAAGAGATCTCATGATGCATTATCTGACACTTCCGGTCATAGTCACAACAGTTGCAGGCATAATCGGTTTCCTGATTGGAATAAGCAATGTTGGAATCCCTGTTCAGATGGCAGATGCATATGCGTATTATTCCATCCCTGCTATGGATGTAAAGATTCCGCCGATTCTTATAGTGTACGGTATTGTGATGCCGCCACTGGCAGCGATAGTTGTGAACTACTTCGTTATCAGAAAGAAGCTCTCACAGACGGCTCTTTCACTCATAAAAAATGAGGTCAAGCAGCCAAAGGGCAGTAGTGTCAATCTCGGAGACATGGGATTTGTCGGAAGATTCAGAGTCAGACAGATGCTCAGGGAGATGAGAACAGGTTTAACGGTTGTGATCGGAATGTTCATAGCCCTTATATGCCTGATGTTAAGCCTTAACACTGCAACTTTTTGTTCAAAGGTCAAGAAGCAGAATGTGGAGGATACCCATTATGAATATATGTATACATACAAATATCCTACAGAGAATCCCCCTGAGGGCGGTGAGGCAGCGTATGCTAAGACTTTGAAGAAAGAGGTATACGGTTACAACTGGGATGTGACAGTTCTTGGACTTTCAAAGAATACTAAGTATTTTGATGTTGACCTTAAGGATGGCAAGAACAGAGTTGCCATATCATCATCATTTGCTGAGAAATATGGTTATGGTGTGGGTGACGAAATCGTGCTCCACGACGAGGAGAATGATATAGATTATGGTTTTACAGTGGACAGTGTGACACAGTATACTCCGGCATTTTATGTTTTCATGACTATAGATGATGCAAGGGAGCTGTTCGGAGCTGGAAGTGATGAGTACAATGTTGTATTTTCAGACAAGGATCTGGGGGTTGATCCTGCAAGACTTTACGCAACCACAACAAAGGCCGATATAGAGTCGGCTGCCGGAATATTTGCAGATCAGATGAGAAGTATGGTTGTTATGATAGTTATTATCTCTACACTTATATTCGTAGTGGTAATGTATTTGATGATGAAGGTTATGATTGACAGATCAGCATTTTCGATTTCGTTGATAAAGGTGTTTGGTTTCAGGACGAAGGAGATCAGAAAGCTATATCTGGATGGCAATTTCTTTATAATCGCAATCGGAGCAGCCATATGCCTGCCACTTGCAAAGCTCATAATGAGTGCAGTGTATCCTTCTTTGGTGTCAAATGTAAACTGCGGTGTCCAGCTGACATTTGCCCCATGGCTCTGGGCTGTGCTCTACTGCGGAATAATTGTCCTGTATTTCATAATCAACAGAGTTCTGGTTGGCAGGCTGAACAAGATCGTGCCGGCCGAGGTGCTGAAGAACAGAGAGTAAGGATAATGGCAGTATGATATAAAAGTACCTTAAAATAATATATGATTGCGGAGGCGGTATAAATAATCGCCTCCGTTATTTTGTGTGCAAAATTAGTCTGAAAAGCAGATAGGTATTGTGATTGCTGTCGGGACTATACGGGATATATACGCGTTTTTCCTTGCACAATGTGCAGTTTATATTGTAAAATCATATATGGTATGCAAAAAAGTAATAGGAAAAGAGAAGTACAAATATGGAGAAATTACTTAAGATCATTACCGATGTCAATTCATCGGTGAACAATTTTATATGGGGAGTGCCATCCATGATATGTATCGTGGGCGTTGGCTTGTGGCTTCTCATACGAAACCGAGGCGTTCAGTTTACAAAGTTCGGTTATGCGTTCAAGCACACATTCGGAAAGATATTCAACAAGAAAGAGACATCGGACGGTGCTATAAGTCCGTTTCAGGCTGTGTGTACTGCGCTGGCGGGAACAGTTGGAACTGGTAATATAGCGGGGGTTGCGGGAGCAATTGCTATAGGAGGCCCTGGCGCGGTGTTCTGGATGTGGATATCAGCACTCCTTGGAATGGGAACAAAGTTTGCTGAGGTTGTACTGGCTGTTTTTTACAGAGAGAAAGATTCAAATGGAGACTGGGTAGGCGGACCTATGTACTATATCAAGAATGGTCTTGGCAAGAAGGCATATTTCCTTGCCATAGCATATTCTGTTCTCGGAATACTCACCGTTTTTGGAACTGGAAATGCGACACAGGTAAATACCATAACGACGGCTATAGACTCAGCACTTTTTAATTATAGTCTGGCTGACAAGAGCAATACATTTACCATCAATCTTGTGATAGGTATCATTATAGCCATATTGGTTGCACTTATCCTGATAGGGGGAATCAAAAGAATTGGAAGTGTGACAGAGAAGCTTGTCCCTTTCATGGCGGCTATGTACATCATCATGGCGGTGATCCTTGTGTTTATAAATATCAAGAGCGTTCCAGGCGTATTTGCATCTATATTTGAGGGTGCATTCAATCCGAAGTCAGTGACAGGAGGAGTGGTTGGAAGCCTTTTTCTCAGCATGAGAAAGGGGGTTTCTAGAGGAATCTTTTCAAATGAGGCCGGTCTTGGAACAGGATCAATCGCACATGCGTGTTCTGATGTAAAGCATCCTGTACAGCAGGGACTCTGGGGAATATTTGAGGTGTTCATTGATACGATAGTTATCTGTACACTTACAGCGCTTGTTATACTCTGCAGCGGAACAGAGATAGTATATGGACAGGCAGCCGGCGCAGATTTGACGATCAACGGCTTTGTCGCTACATATGGAGGCTGGATTTCTATATTCACGGCTGTTGCACTCTGTTGTTTTGCATTCTCAACCATACTTGGATGGGGACTGTACGGATCAAGATGCGTGGGATTCTTGTTTGGGGATAGACTTATAAAACCATTTATGGTGGTATATGCACTTGTTGCAGTAATTGGTGCAACGATGGATCTGGGGCTTCTCTGGGATATTGCAGATACCTTCAATGGTCTCATGATCATACCAAACCTGATAGGAGTTCTCCTTCTCTCAGGCACTGTGGTCAAACTCACGAAGGAGTATTTCGAGGATGAAGCTGCTAAATTTGGTGTCGTAAGAGATGAGAACGCGTAGGGGATGAATAAGTTATAAATAGAAGGAAGGCGGATTATATGACCGAGGAAGTAGTGTCAAATGAAATTACAAGCAGGTATGCTATACTTATCGATTCTGAGAATGTGTCGGCAAAATATGTAGAGAGTATATTCGATGAGCTTTCAAGACTTGGCTCGATAACTGTCAGAAAGATATATGGTGACTGGTCAAAGAATAACAATGGGTGGGATAAGGATTGCCTTTTGTCTTATTCCATACAGCCGGTGCAGCAGTTTTCTTATACTACTGGGAAAAACTCAACAGATTCAGCTATGATCATAGATGCGATGGATCTGCTTTATACGAGCAACATAGATGGCTTTTGTCTGGTGACAAGTGACAGTGATTTTACAAGGCTTGCATCGAGACTCCGCGAGGCTGGAAAACAGGTCATCGGAATGGGGGAGAACAAGACCCCTAAGGCATTTGTCAGTGCGTGTACAAGCTTTAAGATTCTCGACTCTCTTGTCACAGAGGATTTAAACAGGGTTCCTTCAAAGGGAGGATATACGGATGCAGGTATAGCTGACGAGTCAAATATCACAAGCATAAGAGACATAAAAAAGACAGTCTATAATATAATAGATGAGAACGATGATAAAGATAAAAAGACACATATGGGCGAGATAGGAAGCCGCCTTGTCAATAAATATCCTGACTTTGACGTAAGAAATTATGGGTATTCCAAGCTTTCAACGTTTCTAAGCGAAGAGTTTGATGATCTAGATATAGACAAGGGCAGGCAGAAGTTCGTTTCCATAAAGAATTATATGGATCCAAAGAGTGAAGTGAAGGGCAAGATAATAAAGCTCATCACACAAAGTTCGGATACTATGTACAATATGGGAAAACTGAATACGGATCTTAAGAGCATTATTCCAGGTTTCAGTATAAAGAAATATGGTTACAGCAAATTCTCAAGCTTTTTAAAAAGCTTTGGCTGTTTTTCAGTTGTTGGTGATAAGGTGAAAGTTATAGAAAAGTAGTATTTGGTTATGTTGTTCGTGATGTTATGTGATATTATGTAAATTATTACAAAAATATTGTCACGTTTTGTTGAATATCAATAGAAATAGTGTTACATTGAATGTGTGGATTCTTGTGTACAGGGAATCCGTTTGTGGGGAGTTGTGTACGTGTATATTTAAGGAGAGGCAATTATGATACTTATTGATACTCAGAAAGAGGAGTTTAGTAAATTAAAGGACATTCGTGTTTTTGGTAAAATAAGTCATGATGGCAGATTCAATGGAAATCTTCTTGTTATTGGACTGGGTGGATTGGGCAGCAGGGCTGTATGTGCTCTGAAAGGAATGTTGGCAGACAACATAACACCTGAGGATAATATCAATTTTCTTATGATTGATTCTGATATTTCAGAGATGGAAGCTACCATAGAGGATAGCAAGGATGGCGTGGGGTTTAATGCTCTTGAGGTTATCAGTATATATAGACCTGATATTGAGAATGTGCTTGAGAATGGAATTGCAAAGAATCCGATACATGAGAATCTTGCAAACTGGATGGATCCGGAATTCCCGGCAGTGACTATAGGAAGAGATGGAGCAAAGGGCAACAGACAGATAGGAAGACTTATGTTTTCCAATGCTTATACTGATGTCAGGATGCTTCTGTTTGATAAACTGCAGGATGTATACGACAGGACGGATAGCGGAACTGTCGATGTCATCATTGTGACTGGTGTTTCAGGTGGAACAGGCAGTGGTATATTGTCAGATGTAGCATACAATATACGTGCTTATGGCAAGGCAAAGAAATGGAACAACCTTAGGGTGGGGGGCTGTCTGCTCATGCCGGATGTATTGTTTGGCCACAAGGCTGTGTATGATGACACGGAGCTGGTATCACGTCTGAATGCCAACGGATGTGCGACCATGAAGGAAGTGGATTATTATATGAAGCTTTCTGAGAAGGACGACAATTATACTTTTATCAGCAAGAACAACAAGATGGTTATCAGGGATAACCTGTTTGATGCTTGTATGCTTGTATCTGGCAGGAAGGATGCCCAGGGATACATACCGGAGGGATTTATCCTGAAGGATGTGGCAAATTTCTTATACAGACTTGCCAGCAATAAATACGTCGGCAATAACGATGTGGACAATGACCGCAAGCTTCTCAGAGATATGTTCTTTGAGAATGAGGGGTACTCCATCACAAGCTGGAAGATGGAGCACGACGATGATCTGATAAAGAATTCAAATTGTTATTACAAAGTAGTAAGTGAAGCTGATTACCATATCCCGATTCGTGAGATAGAGAATATGTGTGAGAATGATCTGTTCTCACAGGCTTACAAGGGACTCTATCGCTCACCGTTCAAGGAGGGAAATGCAGAGACTGATATAAAGACTGTTCTTTCTGAACTTGAAGAATTTCTCAAGGAAGAGCCAGGGGTGGATATCAAGCTTGGCGTTAATGGTCTTATACAGTATGGTCAGATCACAAAGCCGACATATAAGATGATAAAGAAGAATACTGATGGCGTGAGAGAAGCATTTGCAAAGAAGATGGAGAGTTTTGAAAAGGAACTCCCAGTCATCATCAAATCTCTCAAGAACAGACTCTGGGGTTCACTTGATGAGGTCATCAGCAAGTATTTGAAGGAATTTGGCCCATATGGTGCCATAGATATAATAGGCGCTCCTAGTGCCGGCGTAACAGATTCCACAAAGGGTATGATGGCCGAGGTTAAGAGGCTTGAGAATATGATGAAGGATTACACTCCATCTGGAGAATATACCAGAATCATAGATTCCATCAAGGCTATAGTCGCAAAGAGATTTTTTACATTTCCTTCTGCAAAGAGAGAGACTGAGAGTGGATATTTTGATGCTTGTATAAAGGAGGCTCTTGCTGCTGAGAGAACAAAGATCATCGATGAACTTGATGCGCAGGATCTGTTCGGCGATACACTCAGATGGCTTCAGCAGAGAGCAGAAAGACTTGATGAGATATATTCACAGTTTGGAGAGGATTTGAAGAGTTCCATAGAGGATCTGTCAATTCAGGGAAGTCAGACTGTTGTCAATATTCTGAAGAAGGCAAAGAGACATGAGTTTCTTCCTACGGATTATGTGACATCAAGAAGAATAGAGGAGATGAGATCTGGAATAATCAAGTTCATGCTTGACAATGAGTCCAACATCGACAACGGACGTGTTGTTCCTGTCAAGGATGAGATGGAGAAACTTTACAGAGAGCTTTTTTCCGGTGTGGGTGCGTATGGCCCTGAGAAGATGTTTACGGTTGCGTTTGCAGACAAGAAACTTACAGAACAGGATCTCAATGTCATGTTCGGCTCTCCTATAAATGACAGAAGAACTGTCATCATGGAAGAGGCTGCAAAGGCGTTTGTAAGTGATATTGCAGAGGAACAGCCACTGTGCGTTCTGAGAGATGATTACAAAGAGAAACTTCTGGCTAAGAAGTATATATCTGTACCTAACGTTATGCCGTATTTTAGCAAGGCAGTTAAGGCCATACTGATGGCGAGCCCTTATAATGAGAAAGAAGATTCCATAACACTTAACCCTGGTGAGATTGAGATTTCCATCGATGATTTCTTTGTAGGAGTTCCGATCTCTATGATGAAATGCGCTATGGAGATGCAGATGGCATACAATGCAGTATATGATTATAAGGGACTTCATATAGATGAAGTGAACAAGGATATGAAGAGCTTTCCTGATTTTGTAGTTATATAGAATCCAAAATAATTATATTCTGGCGGATATCCATAGAAGAAACTGTGAATATCCGCCAGTTTTATGTTACATAGGAGTGGTTATGGCTGATTTTTATGCTTATATAATGAATGCGGATTTTTTTTCGGATGCTTCAGTTTTTGATGACTGTTTGAATAGTGTATCTGAGTACCGGCGAAATAAGGTGAACAGACTTGCACGTATAGATGATAAAAGAATGAGTCTCGCTGCGGGAGTGCTTCTTGCATATGCACTTGATAAGAAATTTGGGATAAAAGAAAATAACATGAATTATATATGCAGCAAGGGTGGGAAACCCTACCTTGAAGGCAGGTCAGATGTGGTTTTTTCAATAAGTCACACATCGGGTTTTGTTGCTGTGATAGTTGGAGATGCACCGTGTGGTATAGATATTGAATGTGTCAGGAAATTTCCTGCAAGTATAGTGAACCGGCTTTTTTCTGCAAAAGATAGAGATATATATAATTCTGATGATCTGTCAGAAGAAGAGAAGGACCGCTATGCAGTATCGGTTTGGACCAGACGCGAGGCGTATGTGAAGTTTACAGGTACGGGAATACTGATGAATGACGATGCCCAGAAGCATGTTATGGAGAGGAATTACATGAAAAGTATGGGATGCGATGTAAGTAACTTGTATGGTGAGCTGAAGTTATGTGGTAATAATGAGTATGGAGATTTTGATTTTAAAACAGCGGGTAAAAGCATAGCAGCAGTATGTGTACCATCAAATACTTCTGTCACAGTTGGTTATATGTCATCAAAGGATATATTTTGCTTCACCAAATGATGCTTCTATGTTATTATGTTTAATTAGTTAATTATGATCTTTTACACAAGGAGAAAAAAATGAGTAAAAAAGCAACAAAAGCACTTAATAATAAATATTATGTTGCGCGTTACAATGCGTCAAAGGCTAATGATTGTTTTACAAGCAGGGAGAAAAGTGCTGAGGTTTTGAATATAGACAGGACAAGACTTTCAAGAATAGAGCTTGGAACCGTTGTTCCTTATCCTGAGGAAGTATTAGCTATGTCAAAGGCATATGGTATTCCTGAACTTTGTAATGGATATTGTTCTGGTGACTGCCCTATAGGTAAGGAAACAGTGCGACCTATCAATGCGGACAGTCTTGACAGACTTATATTACAGTTCCTTGGTTCCTCCAAGAAGATGGAAGATATTTCTGAACAGCTTATAGAGATAACAGCAGATGGTATAGTTGATGAGACTGAGGCAGCTACATTTGATGCACTCCTTGAAGAGCTGGAGAAGATGTCTGTGAATATCCAGTCGCTTATGCTGTGGGCACAGAAAAACAAGGATTACATGCAGAATAAAGATGACATGAGAATGGACAGTGCTGTAAATATTAAAGAGAAATAATCACATTGATTAAAATAATATTGTATATGAGGAAAAGATAATGGATGACAATTTAAGAGAAGAGATCAACAGAAGAAGGACATTTGCAATCATATCCCACCCTGATGCGGGTAAGACAACTCTTACTGAGAAGTTTTTGCTTTTTGGTGGCGCAATCAATACTGCGGGATCAGTAAAAGGAAAAGCCAATTCAAAATATGCTGTGTCTGATTGGATGGATATAGAGAAGGAAAGAGGTATTTCGGTTACTTCATCTGTATTGCAGTTCAACTATGATGGATACTGTATCAATATCCTGGATACTCCTGGACATCAGGATTTCTCAGAGGATACTTACAGAACACTTATGGCTGCTGATTCAGCGGTCATGGTCATAGATGCATCAAAGGGTGTCGAGGCACAGACCATAAAACTTTTTAAGGTCTGCGTTATGAGACATATTCCTATATTTACGTTTATAAATAAGATGGATAGAGATGCCAGAGACACATTTGAGCTGCTTGATGATATTGAGACTGTGCTTGGCATCAAGACCTGTCCGGTCAATTGGCCTATTGGATCAGGTAAGGAATTTAAGGGCGTATATGATAGAAACACTCAGATAGTATCTACATTCCAAGCTATATCAACAGGTGGCGCAAAGAAGGCTGCAGAGACGGATTATCACATTGACGATGAAAATCTCAAAGAACTTGTAGGCCCATATTTGTATGATCAGTTCAAGGAAGAGATAGAGCTGATAGATGGAGCGACAGAAGAGATGGATATTGAAAAGGTCAGAGCTGGAGAGCTCTCACCTGTATTTTTCGGCTCTGCACTCAACACATTTGGTATAGAGCAGTTTCTGAACTATTTCCTCAAGATGACCACACCACCTCTTGGACGAAATTCATCTGAGGGCATAATCGACCCTGCGTCAGAGTCGTTTTCTGCTTTTGTATTCAAGATACAGGCTAATATGAACAAGGCACACAGAGACAGGATAGCTTTTATGAGAATTTGTTCAGGCAAATTCGAGGCGGGAATGGAAGTGTATCATGTTCCAAGCAAGAGAAAGATCAAACTTTCACAGCCGCAGCAGATCATGGCACAGGACAGAAAGATAGTGGAAGAGGCGTATGCAGGAGATGTTATAGGTGTATTTGATCCGGATCTGTTTTCTATAGGCGATACACTTACAACCAGGGGAAAGAAATTCGAATACGAGGGTATTCCTACATTTGCACCCGAACATTTCTGTAGAGTTGTGCAGCTGAACAGTATGAAGCGTAAACAGTTTGTAAAGGGTGTCACTCAGATAGCACAGGAGGGGGCAATCCAGATATTCCAGGAATATACTGCGGGACTTTCAGAGATAATAGTTGGCGTTGTCGGTGTTCTTCAGTTCGATGTTCTCAAATACAGATTAGAGAATGAGTATGGATGCGAGATAAGGCTTGAGCCTATTCCATATAATTATATCAGATGGGTGAAGGATCCAACCATAGATGTCACAAAATTAAAACGTGTAAGTGATGTCAAGAAGGTGAAGGATATGAAAGGAAATCCACTTCTCCTGTTTGCAAATGAATGGGTTATCAATCAGGTTCTTCAGCACAATGAAGGCCTTGAACTTGAGGAGTTCAGAAAAAATTAGCATTGCTGTAAAGATTTATGTGAAAACTGTGACAGGCAAAGTTGCCCGTCACAGTTTTTTCGTCTTAAAAACTCATGAATAAAATACCATATATGTGCGCATCATAGTGATATAGAGATAACACTGTGGAGGTTGGAGCACTATGGCACTTAACAGAGTGGTAATATGTGGTGTTAATACAGCAAAACTGCCAAACCTTACAGAAGATGAGAAGAATGCTCTGTTTGACAGAATAGAGCTTGGAGATATGAATGCAAGGAAAGAGTTTATTGAGGGAAATCTGCGGCTTGTTCTCAGCGTAATTCAGAGATTTGGAAGTTCAAATGAGAATCCGGACGATCTGTTTCAGGTAGGTTGTATAGGGCTTATAAAGGCTCTTGATAATTTTGACAGAACTCTAAATGTAAAATTCTCAACATATGCAGTCCCGATGATAATTGGAGAGTGCAGAAGATATCTGCGTGATAATAATGCAATTAGGGTTTCACGTTCGCTCAGGGATATAGCATATAAAGCGATATACGCAAAGGAGAATCTTCAGAAGACCAGGGACAAGGAACCGACAATTGATGAGATTGCTCAGGAGATCAGCATTCCGAAGGAGGATATAGTTATGTCCCTTGACGCGATATCGGCGCCTCTTTCGCTATATGAGCCTGTATATCAGGAGGGTGGAGATACTCTGTACATTATGGACCAGATAAAGGATCGAAAAAATAAAGAAGAGATGTGGGTGGAAAATCTGGATCTTAGGGAGGCGATGGATAGGCTTGATGACAGGGAAAAGAATATCGTAAAACTAAGATTTTTTGAAGGTAAGACGCAGACTGAGGTGGCTGAGGAGATAAGTATATCACAGGCACAGGTGAGCCGTCTGGAAAAAAATGCCATCAAAAGCCTGAGGAGATATCTTGATGACAAATAATGTTTAAATATTTTCTTGTACAGTATAAGAACCCATTTTCGCGTTGCCGCAAAATGGGTTCCTGACTGTTTATATTCTATATCAGATAGCCTGAGTCTAGATCGACATCTTTGACGTCATGTCTTGTGACAAGCCCGTCTTTCTGAATATCCTTTTCAATTTGTCTGAGGGTCTCAACTGGAAGCTCAGTCATAAGAGCAACCTCTTCAATGGAGATATTTACCTTGAGCATCTTCTCAGCCATGTCATATTTGGCTTTTGTAGTCTTATTCATTGTCTATCACTCCTTAGTGTGTCTGGCTGTGTCATTTGCAGCCCATTCAAGAAACTTTTCATTTGTATCTATAACCTTCTGCATAGCAGCGTGGCCTGGTGCACCGATGGTGTTACGCTTCTGGACGCATTCCTCCATACTGATGGCTTTGTATATGTCATCTTCGAATACAGGACATATAGATTTGTACTCGCCAAGGCTGAGCTGATCGAGAGAAATGTTTTCAGCGATACATTTGAGCACAAGCTGACCGACTATGCCGTGGGCATCACGGAAAGGTACTCCATGGTTTACGAGATAGTCAGCGGCATCTGTAGCATTTGTGAAGCCGTTCTTTGCCGATGCTTCCATGCGAGGCTTGTTTACAGTCATACTGGAGATCATTCCAGTGAATAGTGCAAGGCAGCCTTTGACTGTGTCTATAGCATCAAATGTAAGCTCCTTGTCCTCCTGCATATCTTTGTTGTATGCGAGAGGAATTCCTTTCATAGTCGTGAGAAGAGACATGAGAGCACCATAGACTCTTCCTGTCTTTCCTCTTACAAGCTCTGCTATATCAGGGTTCTTTTTCTGCGGCATAATAGAGCTTCCGGTGCTGTAAGAGTCATCCAGTTCGACGAACTGATATTCATTTGAATTCCAGATGATGATCTCTTCGGAAAATCTTGAGAGGTGCATCATGATAGTAGCCATGGCTGAGAGCAGCTCTATACAGTAATCTCTGTCGGCTACAGAATCCATGCTGTTGAGAGTTGGTCCGTAAAAATCAAGAAGACTTGCTGTGAGCTCACGGTCAAGAGGATAGGTTGTTCCTGCAAGTGCTCCTGATCCGAGAGGGCAGTAGTTCATTCTGTCATATATATCGTTCATCCTGTCATAATCACGCTTGAACATCTCCATATAAGCCCCGAAGTGATGGGCGAGTGTTATAGGCTGGGCCTTCTGCAAATGTGTAAATCCAGGCATATAGGTGTCTATATGGGCTTTCATGAGTGCGTGAAGCTCGGTTAAAAGCTTGAAGATAAGTTCCTTCAGTTCGACTATCTCATCTCTTACGTAAAGCTTCATGTCAAGTGCAACCTGATCATTTCTGCTTCTTCCGGTGTGAAGCTTCTTGCCGACATCACCTATTCTGTCTATGAGATTGGCCTCGACGAAACTGTGGATATCCTCGTACTCGGGTGTGATCTCAAGGCTTCCGTTTTCTACATCGCTCAGTATTCCGTTAAGCCCTGCGATTATCTGATCTCGTTCATCATCTGTAAGGATGCCTGAAGCGGCGAGCATTGTCACGTGTGCGATGCTCCCTCTTATATCCTGTCTGTAGAATTTCTGGTCAAATGAAATTGATGCGTTGAAATTATATACTAACTTGTCTGTTTCCTTGGTGAAACGTCCTCCCCAAAGCTGAGCCATAATTTGTTCCTCTTTTCTTTTAGTAATTGTTTGTGGTTATATACTGCCTGAAATCTGTTTCACTCAGACAATGTGTTTATTTTACAACATTAAAAGTGCATTATCAACATATAAGAGATTTATTTGCTTTTGTAAATTGATCATGAGATATTGTAAATGTGTAATTGAATTTAATTAATTTTTTACACGGCTAAACTGCAGGTCGGTGTTGCGGCGGCTATTTTCAGATGATAAAATAAATTAGAAATTTTGTTTTGATAAATACTGGAGGTATAAGTGGAATTTCGTAAAAGGCTTCTGTTGTTTATTGTTATAGCAGGTTCACTTTCTGTATTGCTTGTCGGGGGCAGATGGCTCTTTTTTAATGTCATAAAAAGTGATGACATGCTGGACGGACTTGTGGAGTTTCGTGCGGCCGTTGTGTCTGATATGGAAAGTGGAATGGATGATGGTATATATTACGTTAAGAATGTAAAGAAATCAGATGTACACAATATAAATAAATATATCGATTCGGCATACGGAAGTGTAGATACCTACCGGATTATTATAGAATCGGGTGAATATCTGGCCATTCAATTAAATTATAAGCTATCTGATAATTATTTTGCTGTTAGAAAGTATATTGAGGGTACACCGATACCAGCAGAAAATAGCAGAGCTGAACAGATATATGATGCTATTGCCGGCTTTATTAAAAGAAATATATCTGATGATATGAGTGTTTACGATAAGGAACTTGCGGCGCATGACTATATTATCAGAAACTGCGTATATGGATACCCTGATAATGAGGACGATGCATATACAGCGTATGGCGCTCTTGTGCTTGGTGAGAGTGTATGTGATGGTTATGCAGAGGCGTTTTTTTTGATCATGTCATGTCTGGATATAAACTGTGATATAGTTGTTGGAAGTACAGATGAGGGACTACACGCCTGGAATCAGGTTGAGATAGACTCAGAGTGGTATAATGTAGATCTTACCTGGGATGACTCTCTTCCAGACATGGGGGATTATATAAAGCATACCTATGTAAATATCAGTGATGAGCTGCTGGCGCAAACTCATGATTGGGAGAGACAGTTTTACAGGGTATGCAGCTCTGATAATTATAATTATTATAAAAAGAGCTTTTTTATGTATGATTCCATAGAAGAATATGAGGACAGGATAGGCATTCAGTTTGGAAATCACAAATTGATAGAGGCGGCTGTTCGAACAGATGAATCAACATTTGACTTGTCTTTTTTATATAATTATGGCAATATTAGTTCAATAAATTATGTGGTAGAGGATTTGGGACAATACAAGGTTATAGTGGTATATCTCAATTTACATTAAAATAATACACTTTGATGTGGAGGCAGATTATGAAAAAAAGAGAATTTATGAATGAGCTGACAGAAGCCCTCAGGGGGAATGTTTCTTCTCAGACATTAAATGAGACTGTAGAGTATTATGAGAATTATTTCAGACAGCAGAAAGATCTTGGCAGGACAGAAGACGAGATATGCGCTTCTCTTGGTTCAGCAAGGCTGATTGCCAAGACGATTATCGATACTGAGGGCAAAGGAGCCAGTGGAAGATATTATGATGAAGGAAGCAACAGATATGATGAGTATGTCTCCTCAGGAAGCGGAAGCAATAAGAAGGGGTGGCATATAAATGTTGATGAGGACGGTCATACGAGTTTTGCGTATGGCAAACTTGATTTGGGGTCTACACTTGGCAAGATAATCCTGGCTGTAATAGCTATACTTGTGCTTGCTCTTGTTATCGGTATAATTGCAGGTGCCCTTGTTCTTGGATTTAAAATCATGTTGTATATTATCGTTCCTGTTGTAATCATTTTGTTTATTGTAAACCTTCTGATATATCTCTTTGGGGGAGACAGATGATCAAGGTTCAATAGATGGTATCGTTATATACTGTTTTGTGTTTAAATATAAATAAAAAGT